>Ga0154584_1061_pt1 | contig 25203 bp, 22 predicted proteins | sample RifGroF2_FD_116013 | JGI IMG/M metagenome (GOLD analysis project Ga0154584, IMG submission 116013) | Candidatus Delongbacteria bacterium GWF2_40_14
TTTTCATGGGTAGTCAGGCCATACACCGATGAAATGATAGTTAAAGATTACATTGAAAAGAAAAGATGCTTGACCATAAGGGAAGGCGGAAAGATCAGAGCAATGTGCTTATATACAATTAGAGAAAAGGAAGATTTTTTCATAAGCCTGTTCGAAGCTGAAAATGAAAAATATTTCAAAGAACTGCTTCAGGGCGTAAAAAAACTTGCTTATAAAGGCGGGCAACAGGCGTTATGCGTAGTTATAAATAAGAAAGATAAAATTTCATATAACGAGTTCAAAAAGAACCGTTTCAAAAGCTGGGAAGGCGAGAATGATTTTCTCATCTTCGATTATCCGGTAAAATTACTCGAAAAACTTTGACCGCCTTTTTTATTTCTTTTCTTTACCAGCCCTTTTTTTAAGTTCGAAAGCGATCTCGAAGATAGAATCCGCGTATGAATCATTCGGATTATAGGTAAGTATAAGCTTAACTATTCTGCTTTTGTTCGACTTGTTCAGGGTATAAAATTTATTCCAGCCTCTGTCAGAAAGAAAATTTCCGATGCTCATTATCGAATCATCAATGTTCGTAAGATCTATTACTCCGTCCTCGTTCCCGTCTCTTGCCAAGTGAAGATTGAAAGGCATGAACTGCGGATGTCCCATAGCACCAACAGCGTTACTTCTCAAATTCTGAGGATCAAAAGAGTTCTCTATGCAGAATTTAATAATATAATACAGGCTATTGGCCGCTGAAGTCTGAAGCCTTGATATCCTTTTTAAGTTGTTCGCCCGTTCAGTGATTTCTGTCGCGGGATTGGTTATGGAATACAGAGCCTGCCCGAGAAGAACCTCAAAAGGATTGTATTTGAGCTCAAATTGACCCAGATGCGTTTCCTTTCTCAGAATGGCGACTATTATCTCTTTATTGACTTTGTAACGGGCTTCAGCAGAGTCAAGGCTGGCTGAATGTTCTTGTATGAATCTGATCATTTCGTTGAAATCGAATTTTTCAATTTTAAACTCATCGGCCTTAAGCTGTTCCTCTTTTGATTTAGGTTTATAATAAAAATGCAGAGGATCAAAACCGATCTTCTGAATTTTTTCGAGAACATTATCGAAGTCTGTTACTGAAAGCGAGTCTTTTTCTATCCTTCTGAGAAAAGTTTTATAGACATCAGTATTTTTGAACTCCGACAGGTTAAATTCAGAAAAGTAATTCTTGATAAGGTTCAGCTCTATTCTGAAAGTTAAATACTCGATAAGCGCGGAATCGGACCATACAGGGATTTTACTTTTAAAAAAAGCCGACGATGAAAGGTCATTATGAGTAAATTCGAGCAGTTTCACTGAATCGACCCGGTTATATAAGCTGTATTTATAACGGTTATATCCGAAGGTTTTGCTATAAATTTCTTCCGTAAGGCTATTGACCGAATTTTTATCAACCCTGATCTTATATAACTCGGAGTTCAGGCTGTCGCGTACTCTGGCGAGGTAGATCTCTCTGTATTCGTAAAGATATTTTTGGCGGGGTGCGGCGATATTTTTTAATTCCTGTGCAGCAGAATTAAATGCGGTAATAAGAATGACACACAGTACAATTTTAATCAGATGAAGTTTCAAATGGTGCCCCTGAAATTTTTGTAAATAATAACTAAAAATTAAGTCTAAGTAAACAAAAAAACATATAAAGAATTTACTATAAATTATATTGACTTGAGAGTTGAAATAAAATATATTCTCTTTACAATTTATCAAGCGGAGAAAATTATGCTGGATCTTCAAAAAATGTTCGCTTCCCTTCTAGAAATGGGAGGATCTGATATCCACCTTAAAGTAGGCATAAAGCCCATCTTCAGGATAAATGGAGAGCTCGTTGACTGGGGTGATGAAGCTATAGCTATGGAAGAAATGAACGACATAGCCGACGGACTTATGGGGAAAAAGGAAAAAGATACTTTTGTCGAACAGAAAGAGGTTGACTTCGGATTCGGAGTTAAGGGTGTCGGACGATTCAGGGTAAACATATATAAGCAGAGAGGTACGGTCGCCGTCGCGATCAGGGCGATCCCTTTCGATATCAAATCAATTGACGAACTTCATCTTCCGGAAGTATTAAAAAAAGCATGTTCAACCCCAAGGGGAATGATAATTGTAACCGGAACTGTAGGTTCTGGAAAATCAACAACGATAGCTTCCATGCTTGAATATATAAATCAGACCAGAAGAACCAATATTATTACTATTGAAGATCCTATAGAGTTTCTATTCAGGGATAAAAAATCTGTTATTCATCAGAGAGAAGTTGGAAGTGATACCGATTCATATCAGGGTTCGCTCAGATATCTTTTAAGGCAGGATCCCGATATTATAATGATCGGTGAGATCCGTGATCCTGACAGTATGTATACAGCAATCAGAGCGGCGAATACGGGTCATCTTGTTTTTACCACACTTCACACTACTGATGCAATACAGACTATAAGCCGTATTCTGTCATTCTTTCCGGGCGATCTTCAGAATGAGGTCAGGAATCTGCTTGCAGTTACTTTAACATGCATCGTATCTCAGAGGCTGATCCCGACAAGAGATGGAAAAGGCAGGGTGCCGGCAACCGAAATTCTTATCAATAATGAAACTGTAAAAGAAGCGATAATCGATCCTTCCAAACAGGCTGATATAAGAATGTCCATCGAAAAGGGCGAAGTTATTTACGGAATGCACAATTTTGATCAGAGTATCTATAAGCTTTATGAGAAGGGTTTGATATCTTATGAAGAAGCAATGAGAGGAGCGTCAACTCCGGCAGATTTCGAAAGAAGGCTTAAAGGACTTGATTCTTCAGGCGATAACAATTATGAACTTGGTGATTACAACTCAAACAAATAAATTTTAGGAGAGGAAAATGGATTTTCCAAAAGACTTGCTTTTTACCGAAGACCATGAATATGCCAGGATCGTTGACGGCGTAGCAACAATAGGAGTTTCAGAATATGCCCAGGAGCAGCTGGGAGATATAACTTACCTTGAATTGCCTCAAGCGGGAGATATGATAAGTAAAGGGGACAGCTTAGGTGTTATAGAAGCTGTTAAAGCCGCATCAGATATTTTCTCGCCTGTTTCGGGAGAGGTAATTGAAGTTAACTCGGATCTCGAAAGTAATCCCGAGCTGGTAAATAAGGACTGCTACGGAAAGGGATGGATCGTAAAAGTGAAAATGAGCGACAGTTCAGAGGCGTCTTCACTTATGAATGCGGATGCTTACAAAGCACATGTAGAATAAAAATACGAGATAAAAAATGCCTTATATAAGCAATACAGATAAAGACAGAAAAGAAATGCTTGAAGCGATCGGTGTTAAAGATTTTAAAGAACTTCTAAAAGAGATACCCGATGAATTTCTTTTCAAAGGAAGATTGGGTTTTGGTAACGGTCAGAGCGAACTGGAAATAACAAAACAGATGAAATGTCTGGCAGGAAAAAATAAAAATACATCAGATATCACATCATATCTTGGTGCGGGTTCTTATGACCATTTTATACCTTCAATCGTACCGTATCTGATATCAAGACCAGAGTTTCAGACTGCTTACACTCCTTATCAGGCTGAGATCAGCCAGGGAACTCTTCAGAGCATTTATGAATATCAGTCACTGGTTTGTAATCTTACCGGAATGGATATAAGCAATGCTTCAATGTATGACGGCGCATCGGCTATGGCAGAGGCTGCGATATTAGCCTGCCGAAGCACAAAAAAAAATAAAATACTTATTTCTTCAACCGTAAATCCGGGATGGATAGATGTCGTAAAAACATTTTCTCAGTCCATGAAATACGAAATAATAACGACAGATGTTACTGACGGTGCCGCAGCGCTTGATAATTTTAAAAAGGCGATCGACGATGACACAGCCTGCATAATCGTGCAGAACCCGAACTTTTTCGGTAATCTCGAAGACTATCAGGGAGTCGCAGAACTGATCCACGGCAAAAAAGGGTTATTCATTGTTGCGATCGATCCGATAAGTATCGGTCTTTTCAAGAAACCTTCAGAATATGGCGCTGATATCGTAGTCGCGGAAGGACAGGCGCTCGGATTGCCTCAGGCTTTCGGCGGACCTTACCTCGGCATTTTCGCATCGACCAAACAGTTCATGAGAAAAATACCGGGCAGGGTTGTAGGCGTAACACAGGATGTTGACGGTAAAAGAGGTTTTGTTCTGACACTTCAGACAAGAGAGCAGCACATCAGAAGAGATAAAGCCACATCGAATATATGTTCAAATCAGGCACTCTGCGCTCTTGCGGCCGGAATCTATCTTAACACTATGGGCGAGGAAGGTTTAAAAGAAGTCGCAGAAAACTGTTACTGGAGAAGTCATTATCTTTCTTCAAGAATTAAGGAAGTTGAAGGGCTCGGGCTTAAGTACGATAAACCGTTTTTTAAAGAGTTTGTCGTGAGATCGAAATACTGCGTTGACAAGATCATGGAAAAAATGCTCGAACACGATATATTCGCCGGAATACCGCTTAAAAGATTCGGAATGGCAAAAGATGAATTTCTTGTGACCGTAACGGAAAAAAGAAGCAGAGAGGAAATGGATAAATACATTGAAACTCTTAAAAGCATAGTTAAAGGGTTTTAGTTAAATGTGAAAAATAGATAAAAAGCGACGATGAACTCGTCGCTTTTTGTTTCTGATGAGATTTGAATGAAACATAAATTACAGCACTATATCGAATATTATATCATGCTTGTCTTTCAGGCTATTATAAGAATACTGCCTTTAAAAGCTGTGGTATTGATCGCGAAACTGATCGCAAAAACCGTAACCCTTTTTTATAAAGTCAGAAACAAGACAGCTATGGACAATCTTGCCGTCGCATTTCCTGAATTGAGTATTCTGGAAAGAAAAAAGATCAGAAATCAAAGCTACGAACATATCCTGATGTCGTCATTCGAAAGTTATAAATATATGTATTTATCAAAAGAACAGAAATTAAATCACCTGATAATTGATGACACCTCGAAAAAGCTTATCTTCAGGGTCAATGAAGAGGGGAGAGGCTGCGTAGTAGTCGGCGGTCATTACGGTTTTTTTGAGGCTGGCGGGCACTATTCCACATGCTTTGGAATAAAATCAGCTTTCGTTGTGGCTAATCAGAAAAATAAGTTAACGGAGAAACTTATTGATATTCCGAGAGAAAAAGCGGGGCTTCTTGTTATTCACCGCAAAAATATGATCAAGCTGTTCCGTGCCTTAAAAGATAATTATATTATAGCTCTTCTTTCAGACCAGGATGCCGGACGGAAGCTCGGCATTTTTGTAAATTTTTTCGGAAAACCTGCTTCGACTCACAAAAATCCCGCTGTTATCTGTCTTAAGCATAATGTTCCTATGCTGATCGTAAATACCGTCAGGGATAAGAAAGATATCAGCCTTCATCATTTAACATTCACCGAAATTGATTTTCAGGATATTTTAAATTCAGAAATATCTTCGGACGACAAGATCAAAGAACTGGTTCAGAGATATACAGATCTGCTGGAAGCTCAAATCCGGCAGGAACCGTCTCATTATTGGTGGATACATAAAAGATATAAAACCAGACCATAAAAAAAAGACCCGAATTTCGGGTCTTTTAATCTTTTAGAACGCGGCAGTGATTACGCTACGATCGTTTTTCCTGCTTTTATACAGCTGGCACAAGCTTTGATCTTTAAAGTCTCGTTGTCCTTTTTTACTCTAACGACCTGAAGGTTGGGATAAAAAACTCTTTTTGAACGGCCGGTGATGTTTATACCGACTCCGCCTTTTTTCTTCGCCATACCTCTTCTGCAGAATGAACCTCCGAAAACCGGTCCTTTACCGCAAATGTCACATATTCTTGACATAATAACCTCTTTATTTCAATAATTAAATTACTTTCACTTGAGCCTGCGCCCAACGAGGTTGAAATATACTTCCCCGGAAAAAATATTGCAAGTTAAATTTTACATTATTTTTGTTGCGCCGGAAGAGGTTTGATGTTAATTTTATATAATCGGAAATAATAAGGTTCTAATATGTTTGATAAACTGATCAGTATGCTGAAAATAAAAGAAAAAATTCCTTTTGACGCATCGGTTTTCAATGACCCTTTTGCGCTTCGGATAGAATGGACTCCATTAGCTTCCGGTGGAGCTAACTTTAAGACCCACAATCTTGTTCAGACGAGTGTTAACAGGATGGAGTTTAAAACCGGAACATTCATGAAAGTTTTTTCAGGAATATTCTTTTTTTTCGGTTTAACATTCGCCACTTTAATTCCGTTCGTGATATTAAGACAGCCTGAAGTAAATTACTGGATAATGATCCTGCCCGTTTCATTCGGGTCGGTCTTTGCCGTAATAGGTTATTTTATTTATAGAACAGCCGCCTGTCCGAGAGTATTCGATAAAAGTTCCGGTTTTTACTGGAAAGGCAGAGAAGAGCCTAATCAGATGATAAACCCGGAGTATCAGAAATATACAAAATTAAATGACATTCATGCTCTTCAGATAATATCCGAACATGTAAGAGGGAACAAGAGTTCTTACACAAGCTACGAGCTTAATCTTATTATGAAAGACATGACCAGGATCAATATTGTTGATCACGGCAATATTGTTGCGCTGAGATCGGATGCCGTTATTTTAAGCCAGTTTATAAATGTTCCAGTCTGGGATGCAACGGAGGTAAGATCGTCATGAAAAGAATTCTAAATTTAATCATTCCTTTAATTTTTCTTATTTTTATTTGCGCCTGTCAGAAACAGGAACAGCCCAAACCTTCAGAAGACATCTGGCTAGGAATGACGAAAAGCGAAATTGTAAAACTGGTGGGTGGAACGAACGAAAAAAGGTACATGACCAAGTCAAACAATCAGATTCAGGGTCCCGAAAGAGAATTCTGGCACAAAATCCCTATGGGTGCAAAGCTTGAAGTATGGACATACCGGACAGCAGGCGGGAAGCTGAATCTGTATTTTGTCGGGAAATCAAGCGAACTGAAATATAAAGTTTTAGTAAAGTAAATAAAAAGGCAATTCATCGAATTGCCTTTGTTAAAGTTTTCTGAAAACAGTTAATACTTATCAAGTCTTCCGATAATTTTCTCGACTTCATCAAGAATCTCTCCGGATCTTACAAGCGCTTTCATTACCGTATGATCTTTATATAAAGGTCTGTCGATATCAAGAAAATCGACATATTTTCTAACAACATCCTTTGCTTTTTGAGTTCCATGCCCGAATTTATACTCCTCTTTTCTGAAATCAAGCGCCTGTGCAGCAGCCATGAATTCTATCCCGAGAATTCCGTTTGCATTGTCGAGGATCTGGAAGTTTTTTATCGCGGTATTCATTCCCATTGAAACAAAGTCTTCCTGATCAGCGGCGGCAGGGATAGACATGATCGAAGCAGGTGTTGAAAGAAGTTTCTGTTCAGTTATCTGCATATCTGCTGTATATTGACTGAGCATAAGTCCCGAGAACATTCCGGCACCTTTTGTTAAAAATGCGGGTAATCCTACGCTTAAAGCAGGATTGTTCAGCCTGTTCAGCCTTCTTTCGGACAGTATGCTTACCATTGTTATGCAGTAGCCTGCCATGTCCATCGGAACAGCGACGGGAGATCCCTGAAAGTTTGCGCCTGAAAGCTGCATATTTTTATCCGGAAAGAAGATAGGATTGTCGCCGACACCGTTCAATTCTATTTCAACCTGCGAACGGGCATAAGCGAGCGCATCGTGGGCAGCGCCGATCACCTGAGGCGTTGAACGCATCGAATATGCATCCTGAACTTTGCATTTTACTCTGCCTTCTTTCAGGTCACCGCCGGAAACGATCTTATTTATCGATTCCGCGCTTCTTACAGCGCCCTTAAATCCTCTCACTTCATGTAGCAGTCTTGTATAAGGCTTCATATTGGCTTTCAATGCTTCAAGCGACATTGCAGCAGCTATTTCAGCCTGTTTCAGCCATCTGTCGGCATCATAAAGAAAGATAGCGCTCATAGCTGTAAGCACATTTGATCCATTGATCGTCGCAAGTCCGTCTCTGGCCTGCAATCCGGGAACAGGTATCTTAGCTTTATCCATAGCTTCTTTTGCCGGCATAAGTTTACCTTTGTAATAAGCCTGTCCTTCACCCATCATCAGAAGTGCGATCTGGGACATCGGCGCAAGGTCTCCGCATGCCCCCACTGAACCTTTCTGGCAAACGAAAGGAGTAACGCCTTTATTTAAAAGTTCGACTAAAGTCTGAGTAATTTCAATACGAACGCCGGAATTGCCGTGAGCGTGAACATTTATTCTTCCAAGCATGGCTCCTCTTACATATTCTAAAGGCGCGGGGTCCCCTATTCCTGCGGCATGATTATAGATCAGATATTTCTGAAAATCCTTTACCTGGTCATCATTAAGTACCACTTCGGAGAATTCTCCTATACCTGTGTTTACTCCGTACATGATCTCGCCTGCTCGTACTTTTTTCTCGAGCATTTCTCTACATGTATTGATCCTTTCAACAGCCTTCGGATGAAGTTTTACTTTTTCGCCGAATCTGGCTACTTTTATAAGTTTCTCTATAGTGAGACCCGAACCGGTTATAACGACCATTTTTCACCTCTTATATTTTATATTTTTAATATTCCTGTTACAGCTTCGGCGCTTTCAGCCAAAGATCCGCTCCGGATGAACTCCGCAGATGTAAGAATGTCAGGATGAATGAACCTGTCATTTTTCATAAACTTTACTTTTGACCTTAAAGCATCATGTACTTTTTTAACAGCAGGCGACGAACAATCTTTTCCTCTGAAATCGAGTGCCTGAGCAGCACAGAGAAGTTCGATCGCAAGCACGAATTCAACATTTTCTTCAATATCAAGCACTTTTCTTGCGGCATGCGTACCCATGCTCACATGATCTTCCTTATTTGCTGAAGTCGGGATCGAATCGACCGAGGCAGGGTGGGCAAGCACTTTATTTTCGCTGACCAGAGCCGCAGCTGTTACCTGCGTCATCATGAATCCAGAATTCAGACCGCCTTTACTTGTCAGAAAAGCCGGCAGACCGTCATTTGTGGCAGTATCGAGCATATATTCAATCCTTCTCTCGCTGATATTTGCGAGTTCGCTTATAGCTATGCTCATGAAATCCATTACAAAAGCAATCGGCTCTCCGTGAAAATTTCCGCCGGATATAACTTCATGTCCGTTGTCGAATACAAGGGGATTATCCGTAACCGAATTCATCTCGGTCTCAACAACAGATCTTGCGTGATTATATGTATCTTTGACAGCGCCGTGAACCTGAGGAATACATCTAAGGCTGTATGCATCCTGAACTTTGTTGCAGTCCTTATGCGATAAAATTATCCCGGACTTTTTAAGGAGATTTAGAAAATTTTCGGCTGTGCTGATCTGACCTTTATGAGGTCTTGCTTTCTGTATTCTCGCATCAAATGGAGATAGCGATCCTTTAAGCGCTTCAAGGCTCATTGCTCCTATAATGTCGGCAGACTTTATAATATTTGCCGCTTTTAAAAGCGAGACAGCGGCTATTGAAGTCATTACCTGTGTTCCATTGAGTATAGCCAATCCCTCTTTTTGCCTCAGTTCCAAAATAGGGATGCGGGCGTTATTCATCGCGGCTTTACCGGAGATTAATTTTCCTTTAAAGTAAGCTTTCCCATTCCCGGTCATAACCAGAGCCATGTGCGAGAGCGGTGCAAGATCGCCTGATGCTCCGACCGATCCTTTCTCAGGAATGTACGGAATAACATTTTTATTTATCATGGAGATAAGTGTTTCTGCAACTTCGATCCTTACTCCTGAATAGCCCTGAAGAAAGCTGTTAAGCTTTAGAAGCATTATTCCCCTGACAACATCTTCGGCAAGAGGTTTTCCTACTCCGACTGCATGAGACAGAACGATTTTTTTTTGAAGCAGAACCGTGTCCTTTTTATCTATAATAACGCTGCTGAATTTTCCGAAACCTGTGTTTATTCCGTACCTAACAACATTTTTTTCAACTATATCTTCGACAATTTTTCTGCAGGAGTTTATTTTTTTTACGGATAAAACACTTATTGACACATGTATTCTGTTGAGAATAATCATCTTGAAAGAATTAAGGTCGAGGTTTTTTCCGTTAAGTTCAAATGATTTCATTAAAAGTCTCCATAAAATCAAACCGTCCGAAAAATCGGACGGTTTAAAAAATGTAAGTTGCCGATCCTATTCAACTGTGATTTGCACTTTTGAAGTGTTTCTTACTATTTCTCTGCTGACAGATGCCATATAAACTGAAGCGTCTGCAAAATTATTTTTAAAAACTTTATCTTTTACGGCTCCCGGATAAGTCATGCCGAAAGAAGATTTAAAAGTCTGAGCGCTCTGTTGAAGGACTTTGCCTTCTCTGTCGAGGAATTTTATAGAGATTATAAAGTTCCCGACATTATTCTCGAATATCTCTCTTTCGCTTATGACCTTACTTGCATTCGGATTATATACGCCGTCCTGAAGAGCGTCATCGTTGCCTCCGGTAGAAGAAAATTTCTTAATAAGCTCATTGGTCATATAATAAGCGTCCGGAGCAAGAGTCAGTCTGAGCGACATATCAATATCAAAGTGCGTTCCGCCGTTTCTTGGTGAAAGATTAGATGAAAGAAGCTCGGCACTGTAGCTTTTGGATATCTTTCTTGTTGTCATATACTGTTTTCTGAAAGGTGAGCTTACGGTAAAGTCAGTTTCAAGAAGATTTAGTGCGAATATCCCCTCTCCGTAGAAATAAGCCAGAGCCTTGTCATAATTGATCTTTGCCATTGAGTTAGAAGGATCTTCCTTGTAAGCTTCTTCGAAGAAATCTGCGGCCCCTTTATAGTCCTTGTTCCTGAAACTTATTTTACCTTTGTATATGTTTGAAATTCCCGTTCTTTTAGCTGTCAGGTCTATCTGCTTTATTTTCTGTATTTCATCCATGGAAGGGTTAACTCCCATGTTTGTGCAAAGCGGATGAGTAATGTATGAAACTATCGTATAAAGATCGTTTGCAAATCCCTGAATTACTATCGGAGCTATCACTGTGCTGTCTTTAAGATTATAGATAGATACAGTGATAGGCAGGCTGTTGTCTGGGTTGACCCTGTATTCGCCTGTTATCAGAAAATCAAGCTTGAAATGTTCTTTTATATCTCCTTCAAAAGATGCCTTATTAGCGGTATTCAGGAATGTATTAGAACCTTTGGAAGAAAGGTAGTCATAGATCTGATCATCCTTAACCAAATTAAGTTCAGCTACATTTTCCAGTTTTTCAGAAATTATATCAGTAAGAGCGTATCCGATCCATTTATTCTGAAAATCACCGGTAGTCTGTGAAAGCGAATAGAATCCTACATTTACTTTTGCGACAGCCAGAGACATCAGGATCATAACGATTACTATAGATTTCTTATGCATTTTTTACCTCATTTAAGTTAAACTTATAACGCAGGTATTTGCCTGCTATTGTAATAATAGGCTAAAATTAACAATTTTGCAAGTATTTTTATTTGTTCAAAAAATCTGCTATATGGGTTTCATTTGAAACAAAACCCTTGAAAATCTGTTATAAGTTCATGATATTCAACAGAAATTATCAAGGGAGAAGATCAGGTTTGCTTAAGAAAATTTTCATATCAGCCGTGTTTATGCTTAGTTGCGGCATAAAAGCTCAGGTTTATGATTTTATTGACAAACCGTTTTATAAATATCAGGCACTCGATTCTCTTAGTACAGATTCGATAAAAGTAAATAAGATAATCTTTGGCGAAAATAAAATAAATAAACCTGACATAATAAAAAAAGGCACAATATACAGGGGTATCAAAATTGATGCAGATTCAGGTGCCGGTATGGTTTCGGGGTTAAATCTTGAAGTGGCAGGCAATCTGACGGACAGCATTGAAGTGTCAGCATATATTTCTGATGACAGGCTGGCCGTTACCGAAGAAGGATCTTCTGAATCGTTTTCCGATATCGAGAAAATTTATATACAGTTCAGACATCCCAATTTCCTTTCAAGAATGGGTGACTTTAAAACAGATTACAAATCCGGAGAATTCGGTGAGTTGAAAAAGGAATTATCAGGAGCCTTTTTTAAGGTTAACAGCCGGAATAATTATGTGGAAGGTTTTATTTCAGGCCAAAGTCCCGTCTTTGAAGCATTTCAGACAACGGGTATTGAAGGCATTTCCGGTCCGTATATACTGAGGTCAGGCTACGCATCTGAAACCGAAATAATTCCTGGTTCAGAGACAGTTTATATAAACGGAAAGCGCTTAGAAAGAGGGGAGGAATTTTACATTGACTACCAAAGTTCAGAACTTTATATAAAACCGGGAATTCATGTCCGTAGCGGAGATATTATTAGTGCAGATTTTCAGTATAAAGTCTCAGATTATGAAAAAACAGTTTACGGATTCAACTCCAGAAACAGTTTTTTTAAAAGTAATCTCAGTGCAGATGTCAGCTTTTTTTCAGAATCTGATAACAAGAATAAACCCGTAGATTTTGAAATGAACGATGAAATATCGGAAGCGATGGAAGCAGATCAGAGCAGTTACATTTATATATCCGGTGCAGAATTATCAACAGGTAAAGGCGATTACGATATGCTGCCGGATTCTTTACATTATGTGTATGCGGGAGCAGGAAACGGCGATTATAGAGTAAGATTTACTAAAACAGTATCTGCAGGAGAATATGATGTGTCGTACGACAGTCTTGGGACTGCCTATTTCATTTACGATCCGGTCGAAGGTGGTGATTATTTGCCCCTTATACGAAGAAATGCACCGGCAAGTTACTCAAGGTTTCATTCATCCGTAAATTACAAAGGTAGGAATTTTGAAGCTGAAACCGAATTTGTTGCTTCGGCGGAAAACGAAAATTTATTTTATTCGGATGATACTGAATTTTCCGGGTTAGGCGACAGGGAAAAAATTACTCTGAAGACCGATGAAAAAAAGTACGGGAAATTCGAATTTGATCTGTCGCGAAAATATTTCAACAGTGACCTTGAACTGACATCAAGGCTGAATGAGGTTGCATCTGAAGACAAAATAGATATATATAGCGGTTCAAATATATTCAAAACTTTAATTTACAAAGGGAAAATTTCACACAGCTACGGTAAACATTTTCTGACAGGCTATGAGAAGGAATATTCGCGATCGGGCAGAAGCAACCTGAAGTCAGATAAAATAATTTCAGAAGGCGGTTTAGGCAGATACTCGTATGCGGGTTCTGTAACATTAAGCAATCTGAACAGGGACTCAATTGATACTGAAAAAAGGTTTTACGATTTTAATAATAATTATAAGTCTGAACATTTTTTTATTGAACCGTATTACAAAAAAATTAAGACTAAAGAGATAACCGGTTCTAATACAACGGGGATTGATGAAGAAAAATTCGGAAGTAATCTCGGATTTAGCAATAAAGACCAGCTGAATGTCGATATAAAAACAGAACTTGCCGTTTATGAGACTATGCAGAACGGCGACCGGACCAAGTTTTTTAAGAGTTACAGCAATTCTGCAGAAATAAAAAGCAGGATAAGTTCAGTGCTTTATTCAGAAGCTCTCTGGTCAAAAGTAGTAAATAAATTTACTTCACGAGATTCTACCGATACAGATTACGATCAGCTTGAATTCAGGATTAATTACAATAAAAGCGATATGTACAGAATTTATGCGGAATACGCTACAGAGAGAACCCGTTTCATTCCGAAAGTAAGAACTTACTATAAAGTTGAGGAAGGCACAGGAAGTTTTGTTTTTGCTGACGGGGAATATTTTCCTGATGAGTTCGGTAACTATGATTATTATACTGCAATTTCAGACGAAGGAAAGGATGTAACAGGAGTTAAATTCGATCTTAAAACATACTTTGATTTTAAAGACAGGAACAGTAACGATAATATTACATATTGGCTATCCAGGATAGATATTGAACAAAGTATATTTTTATACGAAAAAACGACTGATCCTGATATTGCCGAGATAATGTTCCTTAACATAAAGAAATTTCAGAGCGATTCGACTGTAAGCGGGACTATAGATTCAAAGACGACTTTGAGTTTTATGAAAAAAAACCGGAACAGTTATGATTATTCATATTATTACAGAAAGAATATGAGCGGGGAATATCTGAATTATACGGAGAATTCTTTACTAAAAGAACATACTGCTGTATATACGCACAGGTCAGATAAGTTCACGCACAGATTTAAAGGCAGACTGTCAAACAGCAGCAGGTACGGATCTGGAGGTTCACTTTCTGATGAGCTTGGAAAAAAATATTATTCGTACAATATCAGGCATAATATCAATGCAAGTACATATTACTTTACCGAAATTGAATACGGTAATGAAACCGAATCTGTAAGAGATATTGTGTCTGACAGCTATAGAATATTCTCAGGTATCACTTCAGGGATTTTTGGAAAAGGAATTGTACGTTCTGAGGCAGAAGCTGTCAGAATATTTTGTGACGGGCAGATACCTTTCACGATGAATTCTGGATACGGTAGCGGATGGAGTTATAAATGGCGCGTTTCGTCAGATTACGAGTTCAGTGCGAGCGTAACAGGTAGTTTGAGCTATAACGGAAGATTTTTGTCGAACGATCCGAAGCCGTTTCATGAGCTTAAAGCTGAGATTTTGATGAATTTATAATTAAATTCTTGAAATATTCCAATACAATTTATATATTTAACAATAATTTTTGGAGAATCCTATGAAATCATTCATCAAATTAGCCGCGTCATTTCTGGTCCTGATAATACTGATCAACTGCTCTAAAACTCAAAATTATACCATAGTTGAGATAAACGGTTTAAAATATTACAAGAACACAGGGGAAGCCGCTGGAAAATACAGGCCTCAGACGAAATTTTTATTTGAGATTAAAGGTCCTGAAAATGTTCCAGACTCAATGAAAGGAATTGGTGCTATTGTTGATGTATTGGCAGACTTTAACGACAATTTTTATATTCTTGACGGTGTGCATGCTACAATTAAAAAATATAACCGCAACGGCGGATTCGAGAGGTATTTCCCTGAACAGAGCGGTATTGCTGTCGAGCAGTTTCAGAAACCCACACAGTTCGCGATTTTGTACGATACTCTTGTAGTTTATGATCCGCCGGCAGGTAAATTTCTCAAGTACCTGACAAGCGGGACTTTTATTGAATCGCAATATGTTATGTCAGGGATCCAGCCTATCGGTCTCGGTTCTGACGGTAGAACGAATCTGAGCACATTTTCATCAATAACAATTACGCATGAAAATGTGAAGTATATGGTCAATGGTCTATGTGTTCTTAACGGAAGGCTGAAGAACGAATACGAAGTCAGAGAAGTAAGAATTCCAATGGATGAAAATTTCTTTTTCCCTGACGCTATGATGAATTATACCGCAAAGGACGGCGTATTTTATGTTACGGAAAACATGAGCGATGCGTACAGGATCTATGTTGCGGATAACAGGGGTAATTTGATTTATATTATAGAAAAGGAATATAAAAAAATACCCTATAACCAATACGAAATTTCTCAGCTTAACGGGTTTATTGCAGCATCTGATCTGCCGAAACTCGATTCAACAAGAACATACTATAAAAAGGCTGTAAATACTATTGAAATTGACAAGAACAACAGATTATGGGCGCAGCCTTCTCTTGACAGGACGACGACCAATCAGGACTCTTTCTATATAGATGTTTTTGATAAAGGTGTTTTCATAAACAGGACCGTGCTTGACTTTATTAAAGGAAACGAGATCTACAAGCTGGAAGGCAACAGGATCTATGTGATCGCAGAAGACAGAAAATCAGTACGAGTGTATGATTACGAGTAATTAAAGCTTATATTTGATATTTCTAAGAAAGTCTTTCCGCCATTTTTTATCTTCACCCGATTCGATGCCTGCCGGTTTCGATCCGTCTATAACCCCCATGATGCCTCTGCCGGATTTCGATGATCCTACAATAACGCTTACAGGGTTTGCAGTTGCGCAGAATATATTGCAAACTTCAGGAACATCTTTGATCCTGCCCAGAACATTGATAGGGAAAGCATTTTTCATTACGATTATAAAAGAATGTCCGCATGAAAGGTTCATTGCATTTTCAGTCGCGATATTCATCAGTTCTTCGTCATTGCCGTCAAACCTGACTAGACATTTTCCAGACGCTTCACAGAAAGCTACGCCGAACCGCACTCCCGGTACGGTATTTACCATCGCTTCATAGATGTCTTCGACTGTTTTGATAAAATGCGACTGACCGAGGATTATATTAACATCTTCGGGAAATTTTAGATCTACCAGTTCGATGTTCATAAGCTGCTCCATATTAAGATTACCAGTTTGAGCTCAGGCCGAATACTATATTTTCAGCAAGCCTGTCAGTCAGTTGGTCAAAAGCTTCATCCCTTGCAGCGTCTCCGCCTGAAGCTTCATAATATTCTGTTTCGGTGACCATGTGGTTTTTTACGATAAATTCGCCTGAACTATTGTCGAAAAAATTCAATTCGACAGAAATTTTAACGGCCATCTGATCGGCTGTTTCGTCCCTTGACTGGGATTCGATTGTCTCACTGTATAATTTAATAGTTCCGTAAATTTTAGAATCCGCAGAAGGAGAGTTCTCTATTATAAAATAATTAAAATCTTCAATTTTTTCTGTGACCTTTTTGTTCAGAATGTCAGGCAGTTTCAGATCGTATCTTCCGGTATTATCTTCGAACAGGATAAGCTGGGCATTTTTGATAGAGGGTGGTATGCTTTTTCCTGAAAATGAATATATTCCGCATGAAGTAATAGTTAAAATGAAGAAGCAAAGTATATATTTCATACTTCAATTCCGTATTTTTCGATCTTCCTGTAAAGTGTTCTCTCACTCATATTCATCTCTTCTGCGGTCTTTCTTCTGTTACCGCCGTGTCTTCTCAAACTTGCGGATATTATTTCCTTTTCCGTTTGAGTTTCAGCAGGTTTTATTTCTCTTGCAGGGTCAAGATTATCCTTCAAATTCGACTTTTCTGTGAAATAGTCAGGAGTAATGTCTTTTGTATAGGTGTTAAGTATGAATTTCTTTATAAGGTTAAGATCGCTTTTTATTTCTAAGAGAGTTCTGAATATGAGCTCGCTATCTTGTTTAAGCGGATCTTCATTAATGACCATCGGAAGGTATGATGCAACTTTTTCTGTCTTAAGATATTTTCTAATTATGTCTCCGTCAACAGCTTTACCAGTCTCCATGACAGTAAGCATGTCAATAAAGTTCTTAAGCTCTCTCACATTCCCTTTCCAATGATGGTTGGCGATCTCGGAAAGTGATTCCTTATCGAACAGCAGCTGAGACCGTCCGTATTTATCTGCAGAATCATGTGCGAATTTAAGTACGAACAAAGGAATGTCTGTCAGTCTTTCCCTAAGTGAAGGAAGGTGAAGCGTAACAGCTTTGAGTCTGAAATACAGGTCTTCACGGAAAGTTCCTTTTTCAACCATTTTAGTCAGGTTTTTATTAGTAGCCGCAATTATTCTTACATCTACCTGAATATTTGTTGAACCGCCAACCTTCATGAATGTCCCGTTCTCAAGCACTCTTAAAAGTTTGACCTGGCTTGAAAGAGGAAGTTCGCCGATCTCGTCGAGAAATATAGTTCCCTTATCAGCAACCTCAAAATACCCTTTTGATTTTTCTGAAGCACTTGTAAAAGAGCCTTTTTCGTGCCCGAAAAGTTCATTTTCGATAAGCCCTTCGGGTATAGCTCCGCAGTTGATAGGTATGAACCTGCTATTTTTTCTTTCGCTGAGTTTATGTAACAGTTCTGCAATAATTTCTTTACCTGTTCCGCTTTCTCCGGAAATTAGTACCGAAAGGCTTGTCGGCGCGACAGTTTTTACTATCGTAATAACTTCGGAGATCCTGTCGGAATTTCCGATTATGCCGAACTCGTTGTAGTTGGGTCCGTAATCTAAATTCAGTTGTTTTAATGACATAAGTTTACCGGTCCTGATCCCTTAAGTTTAAGTTCTGAACCGGAATATAATATAATTCAGCTGTTTCTTCAAGCATATTATTGCATACTGCCAAGAAAATATTTCATTTAGTTGTTGATTTTATGATAAATATGTTTTAAAATTAGTGTGTTATTAATCGTTATGTAGAAAAAGGGATTTAAAATACAGAGAACTTTTTATAGAACAAACCTAAAGGAAACGCAAACCAGGAGAGGCGAATGAAAATTTACGCGGGAAATCTGTCTTACACAACAAAAGACGACGATCTGAAAAAAGCGTTCGAAGAATTCGGACAAGTTGATTCAGCGGTAGTAGTGACAGATAAAATTGACGGCCGTTCAAAAGGATTCGGTTTTGTAGAAATGCCGAACAACGATGAAGCGCTTAATGCGATCAAAGAGATGAACGGAAGAGAACTGAACGGAAGAGAACTGAAAGTCAACGAATCTAAACCTAAACCGGAAGGCGAAGGCAACAGAGGCTTTCATGGCGGAAGCAGGGGCGGATTCGGCGGCGGCAACAGGGGCGGACAGACAGGAAATAGAGGCGGGTTTAACAACAGCCGCGGTGGAAGTCGAGGAGACAGATAAACAGAATCGTTTCTCTTTAAATATTTCCAAATCAATTAGGCGCTTTATTGCGCCTAATTTGTTTTAATAATCGGGGATATATCATGCTGCGTTTGAACGAAATTAAGCTTCCGGTCAGCCACACAGAAAATGATCTTGAAGCAGAGATAGTTAAAAGGCTTAAGTTAAAAAATTCAGATATAATAAATTATAGAATTTTTAAAAGAAGTTACGATGCGAGAAAAAAGGATAATGTCATTTTTGTATATTCAGTTGATGCGGAGATCGTAAATGAAAGCAGGATAATATCGAATCTGAAAAAGTACAAAAATGTAAGAATTACTCCGGATATGGGTTATAAATTTCAGATAAAAGCCGATGAAAAACTTGCTGAACGGCCTGTTATTGTAGGCACAGGTCCGTGCGGACTGTTTGCGGCACTGATACTTGCTCAAAACGGGTTCAGGCCTGTACTAATCGAGAGAGGTAAGGCTGTAAAGGAAAGAAGCCTTGATACTTTCGGGTTCTGGAAGAACGGTATTTTCAATCCGGGTTCCAACGTACAGTTTGGAGAAGGCGGCGCGGGAACATTTTCAGACGGGAAACTGAATACGCAGATCAAGGATCATGGACATTATGGGAGAAAAGTGCTTCAGGAGCTCGTCCACGCGGGCGCTCCCGAAGAGATACTTCATATAAGCAAACCTCATGTCGGTACATTCAGACTCGTAAAAATAGTGGAAAATATAAGGAATACCATTGTTTCACTCGGAGGCGAATTTAGATTTGAAAGAAGGGCTGATGATATTTTAATAGAAGAAAACAAAATTAAAGGTGTTTTACTTAGCAACGGAGAAATCTTAAAATCGGAGCACATTATTTTTGCGATCGGGCACAGTGCAAGGGACACTTTCAGAATGCTTCGTAATAAAGGTGTTTCAATTGAGCCGAAACCATTTTCAATAGGGTTCAGGATCGAACACCCTCAGGAATTGATAAATAAAAGCAGACTCGGTGATTATTCAGCGGACAGCAGGATAGGAGCAGCAGATTATAAGCTGGTTCATCACTGTACTAACGGAAGAAGCGTGTACAGCTTCTGCATGTGTCCGGGAGGAAGAGTTGTGGCGGCCACATCTGAGGAAGGATGCGTTGTGACAAACGGAATGAGCCAGTATTCAAGGGATGAACAGAACGCCAACAGCGCAATAGTTGTTGGAGTGGATCCGAAAGACTACCCTGATGGAGTTCTCGGAGGCATGGAATTTCAGGAACAGCTTGAAAAACAGGCCTATATTTTAGGCGGAAGCAATTATTATGCTCCGGCTCAGCTTGTCGGAAATTTTCTTGAAGGAAAACCATCTGAAGCTGAAGGATCGGTACATCCGTCATATCAGCCGGGTGTGAAATTCACAGATCTTGGTTCAGCTTTACCGGAGTTTGCGGTCACAGCCATTCGGGAAGCCATTCCTTTTTTCGATAAGCAGATCAACGGCTTTGCGATGAAAGACGCAGTTTTAACGGGAGTGGAAACAAGGACATCATCTCCTGTTAGAATAGTCAGGGGAGAGGACTTTCAAAGTGTGAATGTCAAGGGCTTGTACCCGGGAGGTGAAGGCGCGGGCTACGCTGGAGGTATTATTTCAGCAGCGATCGACGGAATTAAGATCGCGGAAGCGGTAGCAATAGATATTATGAATAAGGGGAATAAGGATTGAAATATAGAATAATACCTTCAGTCGAATTTAAAACGGTACCGTGGAAGAACGGTAAAGGTATCACGAAAGAACTTTATGTCAGGTACGAAAAGGAGAGAAGCGAATTTATTTTCAGGCTCAGTATAGCTGGGGTAACAGAGAACGGACCTTTTTCAGATTTTTCGGGATACAATAGAGTTCTGATGATGCTTGAAGGCAATGGGATCAGACTTGAACATTCAGACGGGACCATAAATGAAATAAAGAGTTATTCAGATATGGCGATATTTTCCGGAGACCTGAAAACTGAGGTGATTCTTAAAGAAGGGCCGATCAAAGATTTTAATGTAATGACTTTAAAAGAAGTATGCAGTTCAGAAGTAATAGCGATCAACGGGGAAGTTGTGTTCACAGAAAGCTCGGGAGAACTTTTCATTCTTTGCTGCGGAGATTATGTTCAGGTAGAATCAATAGAAAAGAAAGTGATAATCGAGCATTATCATCTTCTGCACATAACTGAAATTATCTCAGGATCAATCAGGGTCAAAGGAGATGCGATTGCAGTTAGGATTATCTATCAATAAAATAGCCCGGCTCAGCCGGGCTTTTTCTTTAGTATCGGTAATGTTCCGCCTTATAAGGACCTTCGGAAGGAACTCCGATATAATCAGCCTGATCCTTCGAAAGTTTTGTAAGCTTCACACCGATCTTTTCAAGATGCAGCCTTGCAACTTCTTCGTCAGCTTTCTTAGAGAGTCTGTAAACGCCTATTTTATATTTATTCTTCCAGAGATCCATCTGAGCCAGCACCTGATTCGAGAAGGAGTTACTCATAACGAAAGATGGATGCCCGGTAGCGCAGCCGAGATTCACCAGCCTGCCTTCAGCAAGAAGGAATATTTCGTGTCCGTCTTTGAAAGTATATTTGTCAACCTGCGGTTTTATATTCAGTTTCTTTTTAAGCAGTTTGCTGTTTTCAAGCTTGCCAACCTGTATCTCGTTGTCAAAGTGACCGATATTGCAGACTATAGCCTGATCTTTCATTTTGAGCATATGATCAATAGTTATCACATCTTTATTTCCTGTTGTTGTAACATAAAGATCTCCCTTTCCAAGCGTGTCCTCTACTGTTGTAACTTCATAGCCTTCCATTGCGGCCTGTAGAGCGCAGATGGGATCGATCTCGGTAACTATCACTCTCGCACCGTAATTTCTTAAAGATCTGGCTGAGCCTTTACCTACATCGCCGTATCCGCAAACGACAGCCACTTTACCGGCGAGCATAACATCCGTTGCTCTTTTGATGCCGTCCGGAAGTGATTCTCTGCAACCGTAAAGGTTATCGAATTTGGATTTCGTTACTGAATCGTTCACATTTATCGCAGGAATAAGAAGTTCTTTATTTTCATGCATTTTATAGAGCCTGTGAACGCCTGTAGTAGTTTCTTCGGAAACTCCTTTTAGGTCTTTCATACATCTGTGCCATTTGTCTTTATCTTCAGCAAGCATCAGTTTTAATGATTTTAAAAGCGCTTTTCCGTCAGAGCTCGTATCTTTTATATCGAGCAGTTTAGGGTTCTTTTCGGCATAATATCCTTTATGTGCGATCAGAGTCGCATCACCACCGTCATCAACTATAAGCTGAGGCCCTTTTCCTCCGGGAAAAGACAATGACTGAGCTGTGCACCACCAGAACTCATCCAGCGTTTCGCCCTTCCATGCGAAAACAGGCACTCCGGCCTTAGCTATTGCGGCTGCAGCGTGGTCCTGCGTTGAAAATATATTGCAGCTAGACCATCTTACGATCGCTCCGAGGTCAACGAGAGTCTCTATCAGAACTGCAGTCTGGATAGTCATGTGTAACGAGCCAGTAATCCTTACACCTTTCAGTGGCTTTTTTGGCGCGTATTCTTTTCTTATCGACATCAAACCCGGCATTTCTTTTTCGGCTATGTCGATTTCTTTTCTACCGAATTCCGCAAGGCTGATATCCTTAACTTTATACGGCATTTTTTCATCAATGTACTTTTTCATTATATATCTCCACAGTATTATTTTTTTCCACGCACAAGAACGATCTCCCTTAAGGGAATATGGAACGGTGTTCTTGTTGTCACAAATGTAAAATAAATTTTCTTTTCCGTAAACACTTTTTTGAATTTATTTATGTGTTCATCATAGATCTCTTTATACTTTTTCTTTAAGAGAGCTGTTTTAACTATCAGATTCTCATTCGTTTCAGAGTCGATCATGTTCAGATGATCACCGAGCTGAAGGTTGTATTCGTCATCATCCGCTATCATAAAAACAATTATGTCCTGTTGCCTTTTTTGAAGAGTTAATATCCTGCTTATAAGCTTGTCGCTCTCTTCCAAAAGATCTGATAATATGACGAGTATTCCGGATTTGTGCAGCTTCATGCTGATCTCATCAAATGAGGCATAGGTTTCATGCGTATTAAAGACTTCATCATTCTCAATATTGATAAGTATATTTTTCAAATGCTGTTTGGATGATCTCTGCGGAATATATTCTTTGAGCGTATCTGCATAATTACCGAACCCGACGGCGTCTTTCTGATTTATCAGGATCGTTGATATAGCCGCTGCAAGCTGCTTTCCGTAATCGAGCTTCGAATACTGGAATTTTTCAGACCTGAAGCTCATTGAAGCTGATCTGTCGAGAAAAATATTCGCATAAATATTGGTTTCATCTTCAAACTGCTTAAGAAAGTATTTTTCAGTTCTGCCGAATATTTTCCAGTCAACGAACCTTGTTGAATCACCGTCGTTATACTGCTTATGTTCGGAAAATTCCGCGGAAAAGCCTTTCATCGGACTAGAATGAATTCCAAGCATAAAACCTTTCAGCACCATTCTTGTCGTCAGGCTCAGGTTCGAAAAAGTGGAAACGAATGCGGGATCCAGATATTTTTTATAATCTTCCTTCATAGACCGTAAAGGTATGAAAAAAAGAACGGATTCTCAAATGAAATGAAAGATATTATTTTCATAATTTTTTAATTAGCAATTCAATTTGAAATTCAGTATATTCCGTGGTGAAAATTCCGTTGGAGGATTTAGTGAAAAAACTTATTGTGTTTTATTCATTTGACGGCAATACAAAGCTGATCGCGGAAAATATAGCTGACGAGATAGGAGCGGATCTGCTTGAACTTAAACCAGTGAAAGAGATCACGAGAAATAATTTTATGAAAATATTTGCTGGAGGTAAGCAGGCTATGACAAAAGCGGAACCTGAACTGCTACCGTTCAGCATAAAACCAGGGGATTATGATCTTATATTTATAGGAACTCCCGTCTGGGCATGGACTTATGCTCCTGCTTTAAGGACATTTTTCAAACAGGTTAAACTGGTAAATAAAAAAATTGCGCTGTTCTGCTGTCACGGCGGCAGACCCCGAAACTTTTTCGAAAAATTTGAAGAAGCCGTTACAGGAAATACAATAGTAGGGAAGATCGAGTTTAAGGATCCTATCAGGAATCAACAAGATAGAGATGTTCAGATAGCGAGGGATTGGGCAAAACTAATTATAGGGATATGATATGTGCGGAGTAGTAGGAGTATTCAATTCTGATGACGCGGCGTTCGATACGATGCTGGGTCTTTTTGCGATACAGAACAGGGGACAGGAGAGCTGCGGTCTTGCGGTAAGTAACGGAATGCAGATCAAGCAGATAAGAGGACTGGGCCTTGTTAAGGATAATCTTACAGAAAATGTTCTCAAAGAGTTTCCCGGCAGAATAGCTGTCGGTCATGTAAGATATCCCACCCGCGGCACTAGCGACGTTAATAACTCTCAGCCTCATGTGATAGAAACGCTTGAAGGCACTATATTCGCGCTTGCAAGCAACGGCGATATAACTAATTATAAAACTCTGACGGATGAACTCAAACTTGAAAAAGTAAATTTCAACAGCGGCAATGACGGCGAGCTTTTGCTCAGGTTCATCGTCTGGCACCATATTGTAAAACAGGTGCCGATAGTCGAATGCTTAAAAATGGTCATGCAGAAGTTCAAAGGAGCATTCTCAACTGTGCTTATCGGAAGGAACGAGATCTGGGGATTCAGAGACCCGTACGGCGTAAGACCGTTCTCTTTCGGTAAAACTGAAACCGGATATGCATTCGCTTCAGAATCAAAAGGACTTGATATATTAAGATGCGAAAATATAGAAGAAGTGAACCCCGGCGAAGTAATACACGTTTACGGAGACAACCAGGTTGAAAGATTCAACTTTGGATGCCCCGAAATGAGGAACGGCAGAAAAGGTCACGCACACTGCGTATTTGAACCTGTATATTTCTCGATGCCCGACAGTAAACAGTTCGGAATATGCGTTTATGAAGCGAGAAAGAAGATGGGCCAGGCTCTTGCAAAATACGATAATGACCTGGAAGCCGATGTCGTTGTAGCAGTGCCCGATTCATCGAATATTCAGGCTCTCGGTTATGCGCAGGCGAGAAACATTCCTTTTGAAATGTCTCTTATCAGAAACCACTATGTGGGAAGAACTTTTATAAAGCCGGATCAGCGGGGAAGAGATGAAAGCGTAAAGCAGAAATTCAATCCCGTTATCTCAACGCTTAAAGGTAAAAGAGTCGTTCTTGTTGATGATTCGATCGTAAGAGGCACGACGATGCGAAAGATAGCCGGAATGCTCTGGAACGCGGGAGTAGCTGAGATACATCTAAGAATAGCCTCACCGCCGGTAAAATTTCCATGTTTCTACGGTCTTGACACAAATACAAAAGATGAACTTATGGCGAACAGGATGGCTTTTGAAGAAATGCCGGGTTTCCTTAAAGTGAATTCGCTTAAATACCTGAAGCAGGAAGA
>Ga0154584_1073_pt1 | contig 25062 bp, 18 predicted proteins | sample RifGroF2_FD_116013 | JGI IMG/M metagenome (GOLD analysis project Ga0154584, IMG submission 116013) | Candidatus Delongbacteria bacterium GWF2_40_14
TCCCTTAAATATCAGTCCTGCCGTAAGTGCTGCCGGGAATCCTACGAACTGTGTTATCAGAAGCGCAGTAATAAGGCTGTTCCTCTCAAGATTGATGGAAAGTCCGAAATCCATTGCCATCCTTATAATAGTGTCAACGCCGTCAATGTACAGCCAGTAGGCTATAAGGAACAGATAGACATTCCTGATCTCTTTTATATGCCTGAAAGTATCCGATATCTGCATAAAACTCTTCACGATCCGTTTTAAAAGATCAAATTTCTCTTTATATGCCTTTTTTTCTTTTACGAATATGAACAGCGGGATCGAGAAAAGTATCCACCAGGCAGCTACTGTAACAAATGAGAGCCTGACCGCTTCAGAACCCGAGCTCAGACCGAAGAATTGAGGTTTGAGCGTCATTAGTATATTAACTGCCAGAAGAACTCCGCCGCCCAGGTACCCGAGAGAATAACCGAAGCTTGAGACCATATTGTATTTTTCTTTACCCGCAACACTGCTTAAAAGCGCGTCATAAAATATTATTCCGGTGCTGAAACAAACCGATGATACAGAATAAAGCAGCAGAGCATTAGCCCACTCCCCTCCGCCTGTAAAATACAGAACGGCTGTTGATACTGCTCCACCGGCCGTAGCTATCATCAGATATTTCTTTTTTGATCCCGAAATGTCTGATAATGTGCCTAATACAGGAGCAATTATCATCAGGATCACACCGATTATGGAGTTCGCTATACCAAGCCTGGCAGTCGTAACTGAAGGTTCCGCACCGCTGCTCCAGAATTCGCTAAAAAATACGGGAAAGAATACCGCAAGCACAGTCGTTGCATAGGCTGAATTTGCCCAGTCATACAATGCCCAGCTGAGGTTCTCCTTATTTATCCCGTCAAGAAATTTCATAAATATACAAAAAAGACAGGCCTAAGCCTGTCTAAATCTTCCGCTTACTTATTCTGTTTAAATCCGTAATAGTACATCCATTCGCCGTCGCCTTCGGCTTCGCCTCTGGACTGAATCTTGAGATAATATGTGCCGCTGTGGATAGGATTGATATAAAATATTTTGTAAGTGCTAACATCCAGTTCATCAGAAAAAAGATTATCGACAAAATTGTTACCGTAAAATGATGTTTTGATCGGATTTAAATTGTTTGCTGCGCCTATTATAAAAGCATAAGAGTTACCTTTGTATAGAGTAAATGTTGCATAGACATTCGGGCTTTCGTCAAAATATCCGGTTTTGACATCTCCGTTTGTATAGAATCCGGCGGCAAGTATCTCTTTTTTGGATTCACCGAACAGAAATTCTGTATCAGCCGCATTTTCATCCCATTCTTCTTCTTCGGGGTCTCCGCCTGTTTTATTCTGTGCATAAAGAGCAGCTGAGACCATTAGACCGAGCAAAAGAAAGAATATCAGCAGTTTTCTTGTACTGAAATTAAACATTATTCCCCCCCCTTCTTTCTTTTGATAAAAAAGGCCGTAAGCAGTATAAATCCGAGCACACCGTATATTATATACCATACGAATGGCTTTTCTTTTGATCCGTCGTCTTCCGAACCGCCGTCTGAACCCGTTTTTGTCTCCGAAACGATCAGCGCCGATATATCCGAGCTCATTTGATACAATTCGTTCATTGCTCCGAGAGGGATCGGATTCCCCTGCCCGACATCACACAGTCTTTTTATTTCAGGCATTATCCTGTTTATCTCTTTTACTTCGGGATTATCCGAGTTCATAAGTTTAAGATAAGTCATTTCCTGAGTAAAATAATCTATAAGTTCAGGCTGGTAAAGAATAGAGGACGCATCATCAGAGTAATTATCCTTTAGAGCTTTTGAAACTATGTGCAGCCCTTCAAGCCAGCCTCCGACACTTGCAAGAACGACAAAGTCCGGATCGTATTTATACATTTCATCTTTTACCTTAAGGTGAATGTCATCCAATATCCCCCTGAGTTCAAGCCACTTGCCTTCATTGAGCAGTCTGGCGATCTCGTCTTTATCAACGAACATTTCGCTCTTTGCGCCGAAGTTTTCAGCGAGATCCCTGCAGACAGAAAACATTTCTGCGGTGTTTTTCCGGTCTTCAGCCTGAATAGCTATAAATCCCTGAGCCACTCTGACACCGAGATTTAACGCGATCTTGTAATTATCCGCATAATTAGCACTTAAATTATATGCGGCTATCGCTTTCCAGTTTATATCGGAAAGCATATCGAGCGCCAGTATTATTTCTGAGGGAACAGGCACAACAACATTGGATTTGAAGAATGCTTTTTCCTCATCTGACAATCCCTCCTGCGAAAAAAGTCCTGCAGTAAGAAATAACATTAACGCTAGTTTTAAAACTCTCATTTTCCCTCCGGACGAACAGTTTTTATTACGCTTCGTTTCTCAACTTTTAAAATATATGAATTATATCTTTTAAATGCAATTATTAAATACGGCTGACAAATTATTTTTCGTAGTATTTTATACCTTTATCGCCTATATCTTTCCTGAAATAAACATCTTTGAATTTTATTTTACCGGCACGGTCATAAGCTTTTTTCTTCGCTTCTTTCAGCGATCCTGCCGTGCTTACAACATTCAGCACTCTTCCGCCTGCGGTCGTAACCTGCCCGTTATCGATCGCGGTTCCCGCGTGAATTATATGCGTATCCCGGTCGGATACTTCAATACCGGTTATCCCGTACCCTGTGAAATATTTATTCGGATAACCGCCTGAAGCTAAAACAAGACATAAGCAGTGATATCCGGTTGACGGAAGAACTTCGCTGAAGGTAAAAGAGCCTTCAGCTGAACCGTAAAGGATATCTGACAGATCAGCGTCGAGCAGAGGCAATATAGCCTGAGTTTCAGGATCTCCGAATCTGCAGTTGTACTCGATCACTTTAGGCCCTTCTTGCGTTATCATAAGCCCGGCGAACAGAACTCCCTTATATGTTCTGCCTTCGTTCTTCATGGCTTCAAAAGTAGGCTCTATTATTGCTCTTTCTATCCTATACATCATTTTTTCGTCGATCAGCGGCGCAGGAGCGTATGAACCCATTCCTCCCGTATTCGGGCCTTTATCGCCGTCATAAACAGCTTTATGGTCCTGAGCAGGTGCAAGAATTTTATAGTAATTACCGTCAGAAACAGCGAAAACCGATGCTTCTTCGCCTGTCATGAACTCCTCGATCACCACTTCATCGCCTGCACTCTTGAAACTCTTCGCGACCATTATTTCGCTTATGGCTCTCAGACTGTCTTCAAGCGTTGCGCATACAATAACGCCTTTTCCGGCGGCAAGGCCGCTGGCTTTGACAACTATCGGGTGCTTATTCTGCTGAAGATACTTTTTTGCTTCTTCGTATTCCGTAAATATCCTGTATTGTGCCGTGGGAATATTGTATTTTTCCATTAATTTCTTTGAAAATGCTTTGCTGGCTTCAAGTTCCGCTGCTTCTTTGACAGGTCCGAAAATACGAAGATCCTCCTTATTGAAATCATTTACTATACCGTTCGTCAGCGGGACTTCCGGACCAACCACAGTTAGATCGATCCCGTTATCTTTTACGAACGCGATTATAGCTGCATGATCAGTCAGCGGAATATTCGCTGTTACAGAGTCTGAATTTATTCCGGCATTTCCGGGAATGCAGAACAATTTCTCTACTTTCGGGCTTTCAGCCAGTTTTCTTATCAGGGCATGCTCTCTGCCTCCTGATCCAAGCACAAGTATCTTCATCAGTCTTCTCCGTTAAATAAAAAAAGGTCTGAAACCAGACCTTTTTTTTATTTTTTATCTCAGATTAGTTTTAAAGTCGATCTTCTGTGACATTCTCACAGCGACCGGTTTATCCCTCTGCATGCCGGGTTTGAATCTTGTCTGCTCTATCGCTTTCACGGCGACTTCGCCGAATCCCATATCGGCAGGTTTTTCCATTGTGACCGAAATATTGGTCGGAATACCTTCCTTTGAGCAAATGAATTTTACTATAACCTTGCCTGATACACCACTTTTTTTGGCGAGAGGAGGATAGTTTTTTGTAATATACTCGACTATCTTTGCCGCATAACCCTGAACCATTTCAGGTTTTTCCTGTATCGCGAAGAAATCGAAAATCTCTTCTTCCTGCACAGCTGGAGGCGGTGGAGGCGGCGGAGGCTCAGATGATATATCAAAATCCGCAGTTTCGATCTCGAGCTCAATGTCTTCTTCAATTTCTTCTTCATCTTCCACAGCGATAGGTATCCTTACGATCGCAGGTTTAACAGTCTTCTTGACCTGTTCGGTCACTTCAACTTTTTCTACCGTAATTTCAGCGGCCTGTATCGAATCGATCTTTACATTGCCTGTATCGAATCTCTGAAAAACGGTCAGAATAAGAGTAATTCCCAAAAAGACTACCACTGCCATTATCTCAGGCACCGTAGATGATTCTTCAGTAAATTGCCCTATATTGTGAGCCATAATTTTAACTCCGTTATTCTTTCTGTTGGTAAATCACATTTACTTTGATTTTGCCGCATACACGATCCTGCGGGCATCAGCTTCCTGGAGAGCTTTATGAACTTTATCAATAATATCGTTCTTACAGTTCTCATCGACCTTAAGCGAAATAATTACCCTCGGATTGTTGCTTCTTTTAAGATACATGACAGGTGTCAGATCTTTAACTCCAAGGAGCTTGTCGTCAACGCTTATTCTGTCATTTACATCAACGAAGCAGTATGATATATTTCTTTTACCGTCTATTTTCATTGAATTGACGGCAGACGGCATTCTAACCGGGATCCCTTTAAATTCACGAAATACTGTTGAAACCATGAAGAAAATAAGTAAAAGGAATATAATATCCGGCATAGATGCGGTCGATATTGCCTGTGGTGGAGATTTTTTAGTCGCGATTCGCATATATTTCCCATCCGTTTATTTTTATTCTTGTGCCAGCGATATCCTGTCTATCTTGGCGCTTTTTACCTGGTCAAGTATTTCGATATAATTTTTGTAAAGCGAGCCGGAAGTAACTTTGATAGAAACGATTATAGAATCGCCCTGCGCAGAGATCTCCCTGTCCAGTAAAGTCAACCTGCTTTTGATCTGCTGAAGACTTACTTCCTCTTCTTTTCCCTTTTTTCCCAGAAGTACCTGATTGTCGTCGTTAAGGAAAATATTTACAACGCCTTTTACCTTAGTAGGTGTTACATCCGTAGCTTTCTGAGGCAGCAGGAACTTTATACCTTTGTCTGAAGAAACAGTGGTAGTAACGAGAAAGAATATCAGCAGCAGAAATGTTATATCCGCCATCGAAGATGAGTTGATCTCGGATTCCCTTCTTTGCTTTGGTTTTAACATTTTTCTCGCCTTATTTGTTTGTTTCCATTTCAATGAATGTTTCAAGAAGAGCTACGCTGGATTTTTCCATGTCGGAAACTCTTTTGTCAATAATGGACTGCGATAATTTTTCAAAAGACTGAATAATAATTGCAACTATCAGACCGAAAGCTGTAGTAAGAAGAGCTTCCGCGATACCGCCTGCAACGATAGAAGGAGAAATGTCATTTGCCGCAGCAATAGCGTCCATTGCGCCGACCATACCTGTAACTGTACCTAAGAATCCCAACATGGGGGCCAGTGCTATCACGAACTGCATCCAAACTATACCGCTGTTAAGATCGGTAGCCTGAACTCCACCTTCGTTGACAAGAGCTTTTTCAACATTATCCACGCCGAATTTTGCATTTTTGAGACCAGCTGCAACAAGGTTCTCAACGGGTTTTCCGCCCTGAACCAGCTTCAATGCGCCTTCAACGCCCTGTGTCTGCAAAGCTTTTTTTACATCTTTCATCAGTGCAGCAGCGTTCTTACCAGAACCAAGCAGAGCAAAAACTTTATACAAGCTTATTATAAGCCCGATTACCAAACACGCGAGAATAGGCCACATGAAGATTCCGCCGTCCACAAAATATTTTGTCATTTTTTCCTCCGACAATTTTTTATTTTTAACTTCAGCTATAACGCTATTTCACTATCCTGATTTTAGCTTTAATCAAGAGGCTCGTAAATTACTCCGTTTTTAATAAATTGTCAAGTTAATATTTGTAAAATTTTTAATCGATTATTGTAGAACTTAATCTTGATTTAACTGATAAACATTCTTAAATTCACTACCGTTAAATTTAGCGGAGTATTAATAATGAATAGAACGAACACCTGCGGAGAATTGAGAAAGTCGGATTCCGGCAAATATGTTGTGCTTTCCGGATGGGTACATAAATACAGAAATCTCGGCGGTCTTATTTTTCTTGACCTGAGGGACCGTTACGGGATAACACAGGTAATGTTCGACCCGAAAAATACGGCTGATAATGTCTTAAAAACCGCTGATCTTTGCAGAAATGAATATGTCGTAACTGTTTCCGGATCGGTCCAGATCAAACCCGAACCGAATAAAAATCTGGCTACCGGAGAGATCGAGATCGCAGCGGACGGGATCATAATAGAGAACGAATCTACTACACCGCCGTTCAATTTTCTTAACGGAAAATCGGACGCTAAAGAGGAGGTCAGACTTCAGTACCGCTATTTAGACCTGAGAAGCGAAAAAATGACATCTAACCTGCTTGTCAGGCATAAAGTATGTATGTCTATAAGAAATTATTTATCTGAAAAAGGTTTTATCGAGATAGAAACCCCGACTTTCAGCAAAAGCACGCCGGAGGGAGCGAGGGACTATCTCGTTCCTTCAAGGCTTTACCCGGGACAGTTCTTTGCTCTGCCGCAGTCTCCGCAGATATATAAACAGCTTCTGATGGTCGGTGGCCAGGATAAATACTTTCAGATAGCGAGATGTTACAGGGATGAGGATTCGAGAAAGGACAGGCAGCCCGAGTTCACTCAGATAGATATTGAGAAAAGTTTCCTTACGGAAGAAGATATCTTCAGCCTGACCGAAGGTATGTTCGCAGCGCTTATGAATGAAGCTGCCGGTACTGAAATTAAAATACCCTTTGAAAGATTATCCTACAAAACCGCTATGGAAGAATACGGGGTTGACAAACCTGACCTCCGTTTCGGACTCAAACTGAAGAACATAACTGAGGCTACAAGGAACAGCGGTTTTTCCGTTTTCGCGAACGCCCAATGCGTAAAGTTCCTTGCTGTCGAAGGGCTTGAGAACCTGAGCAGAAAACAGATCGGTGAGTATGAAGATTATGCTAAGCATCTCGGCGGTAAAGGTCTGGCATTTATCAAGTTGATCGGCGGTAAACCGGATGGTGGCATCACAAAATTCTTAAACGAAGCTGAAATTAATGCAATTACTTCAAAAGCCGAACTTTCGAAGGACGGGATCGTATTTTTTGCAGCCGATTCTGAATTGATATCGAACAAAGTTCTTGGTGCTCTGAGGAACAGACTCGGTGACGAACTGAACCTTTACGACAGAAATGTATTTAAATTCTGCTGGATCGTTGATTTTCCGATGTTCGAGTTCAACCCGGATGAAAACAGATGGCAGGCTATGCACCACATGTTCACTATGCCTAAAGTTGAATTTATCGAAAACATAGAAGATGACCTCGCAGCCGTCATCGGACAGCTTTACGATCTGGTCTTAAACGGCGTAGAGCTTGCGAGCGGCAGTATCAGGATACACAAGAGCGATTACCAGAAGAAGATATTTAAAATACTCGGCATGAACGATGCTGAAATAGAAAATAAGTTCGGGTTTTTGCTGAACGCGTTTAAATACGGTGCTCCTCCTCACGGCGGTATCGCTGCAGGAATAGACAGGATAGTTCAGATCCTGTGCGGCGAGGATTCAATAAGAGAGGTAATGGCGTTCCCTAAATCAAAGAATCAGAATTGTCTGATGATGAACGCTCCTTCAGAGGTTGATAAATCTCAGCTTGACGAATTGGGCATAGAGGTCAAAAAAAAATAAAATGAAGGCCGTAATGAAAGACATGAAGTATGAAGAAGCCCTGAAAAGGCTTAATGATATTATGATCAAGCTTGAATCGGGTGAAATTCCTCTTGATAAAACCTTCGAGATGTACGATGAAGGCATAAAACTGATCGGATTCTGCAGAAATCAGCTTACAGAGGCTGAAGGCAAGATCATGAAGATCACAAAATCAGGTCTTGAGGAGATGAAGTGATAAATGGGTAACCCTTCGATAATATTTATGGGTTCCCCGGATTTCGCCGTTCCGTCCCTTGAAGCTCTGTGTAATAAAGGAATAACCGTCAAAGCCGTTGTTACTCAGCCCGACAAGCAGAAAGGCCGCGGCAAGAAAGTCTCTTTTACTCCTGTAAAAGAACTTGCTCTGAAGCTCGGCATTCCTGTGCTGCAGCCTGTTAAAATGAGAGACCTGGGATTTATCAATACTCTTAAAGAGCTGAATGCGGATCTTTTTGTGATAGTCGCTTTCAGGATACTTCCCGCAGCTGTGCTGGAAATACCGGTTCTGGGCTCGGTTAATCTTCATGCTTCGCTTCTTCCTGATTACCGTGGTGCCGCGCCGATCAACCACGCTCTTTTTAACGGTGAGACCGAAACCGGTGTAACTGTATTTTTCCTTAATGACCGCGAGGTTGATTCGGGTGATATTGTAAAACAGGTTAAAATACCTATCCTGAGTTCTGATAATTACGGTTCACTTTACAATAAGCTGTCTGATCTGGGAAAAGATGTTTTGTCTGACAGCGTTGAGGAAATTCTGTCAGGATCAGGTTCTGCGGTTTTAAGCCAGAGACAGGAATGCATTAAACAAGCTCCAAAGCTGTTCGCAGAAAATTTTATAATTGACTGGAATTGGAGCGCTGAGGTAATTTATAACAGGATCAGGGGACTTTCGCCTAAACCGGGTGCTTTCAGCTCGATAAACGGTAAAAGGATAAAAATAATCGAAGCTGCTTTTGACAATTCTTGTTGCAGCATGCCTCCGGGGACTGTTTTGGAAGCCGATCGAAAAAAAGGTTTTATGCGTATCTCTACGGGATCCGGGATTCTGACCGTCACTAGAGTTCAGCTTGAGTCCAGGCCGGCTGCCGATGCGGGATCTTTCCTTAACGGGAACCGCCTTGAGCCGGGTATGAAGTTCGCTAATAACCCTTGAATTCCGGTAGTTGTTACTTGCTGCTCCTGTGTTTTAGATAAAAGCGAATCCCGTTACCGTTTTACCCGACGGTACGGTAAATGTTATAAAGTAGCGATTGAATTAATGTTGAGGCTGCTCCTGTGTTTTAGATAAAAGCGAATCCCGTTACCGTTTTACCCGCAGGTACGGTAAATGTTATATAGTAGTGATTGAATTAATGTAGAGGGTTCGCTTTTAGACAATATACAGGAACAGCCTAATAAGTCATGTGTTCTTAAAAAATACAAAGCATGAAATAGATATATAAACTACAATCCTTCGATCTGCTTCAGCTGATCATCAGTCGCTTTCTGGCTCTTGTCAACAGCGTCTGTTGCATTCTGAATATTCTTTTTTTGCGCATCGATATAGGTTTGCGCAGCGTTTGTTTCCTTTACGACAGCTTTAACTGTGTCTGTCGGAACGGCTGAATTGACAGGAGCTTCAGTCTGAACAGGTTCAGCAGGCGGCGGAGTATTGTTATTTCCCATGAATGTAAAATATGCCCATGCGGCCGCAGCAACAACTGCAACAACCGCTATTACTATAAAAATGTAGAACTTCGCGCTTTTACCTGAATCGTCGAAAGAAATTACGGACGGGGCAGAATCAACAGGCTCGTTTATATTTCCGAAACCTACAGGCGCGGAAGAAGGTTTTGATGAAGCCGACGGTGCTCCGAAAGTAGGCTTCGAAGGCTGTGCGGCGACCTGAGTTTTGTTGAAATTTTTAAGCTCATCCTGAAGTTTCTTTCTCTGGTTGACCTCTTCTTCGACTTCAGAAATGAATGATGTAGTTATAATCTGTTTTGTTTTTGAATCGAATTCTTCAATGAACGAGTTGGTAAAGTCAGGAGCGGTATCGTCTCCTATCGAAACTTCTTTTGCTGCAGAAGGTTTTTCAACTTTAGGCTTCTTGAGCGCGGTTGTGCCCGGTTCATTGTATCTTACCTTATCTATGGTAAGTTTTGTCTTAAAATTCATTACCTCGTTCAGCCATTCCAGCTGCTGCTCGATCGCGTTGGGGTTCTTTAAAGCTTTTACAGAATCGTTGCAGTTGCGGTTTTCGCACAAAAACTGGTTCACCGAACCGCAGTTCTTGCAGTAAACCTCGTTGTTCCTGTTTGGAAATCCGAAATTGACCTTGCTGCCGCACACTTTACATTTTTCCACTGAAAACACTCCGCAGGTCGGACAAGTGGAAAAGACAAGCATTCTGCCTTTCCTGTAATTATAATAGCTTTTAGATTTGGAGTACTGCCATTTGATGCCGTCTGAAACAAGGAAGAAGTCGCTGTGACCGTGCTTAGCGCCGCACGAACAGGTCATCACCTTTATTTCATTCGAACACTTGCAGCTCAGAGAATCATAATTGAGCGAGAACTGATTGAACTGACCACATTTGTCGCACACTATTTTCTGCTCTTCCTTCCCGCATACCTTGCAGTCGAAATAAGCCGTTTCATTATATATGTTCTCAAAATTTATCTTCTTGTCAAGCACATCATCTTCCTGTTCATCATAGAACTGGTTGACGATCCTTCTTTCCTCTTCTTTTTTCTCCTCTTTCTCTGAGATCTCCTTGGTTTTCCAGAAGCTTTTGATCTTGTCAAGTTCCTGTTTTTCCTCGACCGTAGGTTCTCTTTGTGAAAGAGGGATCTCGCTCTGTTTCTGCGCTTCAACTTTTAAAGAAACAATGGGAGCTTGTTTCTCTAACTCTACTTCGGGAACAGCTGATGCTGTTTTGACTGTCTCAGGTATAACGGTATCTTTTATCACAGGTGCCGCAGCAGGTTTTTCTACTTCAACAGGACCGAAATCTATCTCGTTGTCCAGCAGCATAAAATCATCGCTGGCTTTTTTCTTAAGTTCTTCAACCGGAACTTTCACTTCTTTTACCACTGTCGCTTTTGGAGATTCCTTTATAATGAATACCCTTTTATCCATATCTTTGTTCTTTTTTCTGAAAATGAACTCGTCGATCCTTCCTTTTTCGTCTGAATTCTTCGGAGTTCTTAGTACTTTTATCTGACTGCTGCAGCCCGGCTTATCACATTTTATACTATGCTCGAGATTACATTCAGTACATATAACGATCCCCGGCTTACTGGAATCTGTAAATTTCTCTGTCGCCCCGCAACCTTCGCATATTTCCTGATTGATATCTTTACATACAGGGCATCTTCCGTAGAGTCCGAACTTGTATATTCCTTTGGTGTCAGTCATAAAACTTCTCCATTTTTCGTAATTTTGCCTTTGTTTGCAGTATATATCGGCACAACCCATAAAATAAGACTTTCTATTTGATTTTGCAAATATAAATTATCATTTAATTTTTGCAATGCAGAGATTTTTATGTTTTTTTTGAAATTACTAAGTTATATTTGGGCATTAACGGATCAGTTGCTAAATAAAGGTGTTTTACTATGCTTTTGAACATCACTCTTCCTTTACCGCTCTACGAAGAGTTCACATATTACTCAGAAGAAAACTTACCGACGGAAAGGGTCATAGGATGCAGAGTGGCAGTTAAGTTCAACGGAAGAAATATTACAGGAATTGTTACATCCGTTCCTGAAAAGACACTGTACGATAAGCTCTCAGAAATAATTGAGATCCTTGATGATTCTCCGGTACTGCCCGCAGAACTGCTGAAGTTCTGCAAATGGATATCAGAATATTATCTCTGCCCGCTGGGAGAAGTGATCAGACTTGCACTGCCTTCTCTTCTTCAGACAAAAACTTCAAAGACGGCATCATTAACCGGTTTGAACTGCACGACCGGACTTTCGGAGCGGGATAAGGCGGTACTCGAATTTATCAAAGAGTTCGATCCTGTTAAGCTTGAAGAGGTTGAGAAATTATTCGGAACCGTGTCAGCTCAGGCAATATCAAACTTAAGAAAAAAAGGTCTGATTAGCGTAAACAGTCTGATGGAACATAAAGACAGAAGTGTTTACCTGAAAGGTTATAGAAAGACGGTATTCTGGGATGTTCTGCTTAAAACGAACAATTCCGTCAGAGGCTTTGACGGACTGGATCAATGTTTCGATGGCGGCGACACTGTGCTTTTAAAAGAACTGAAAGAAAAGAAAGTATTGCCTTCAGCAATAAAAAAAGCTCTCACAGACGGCATGATCAAAGAGGAAATGCTAAAGAAAGACCACATGGCAAGGCTTATGGCCGAATCGGTTTCTCATAAAGATATGCCTGAACTTAATGAAGAGCAGAGATCGTGTTCAGACGAGGTCATAACTTCGATAAATGAAAATAAACACCGCACTTTTCTAATTCATGGAATAACAGGAAGCGGAAAAACGATCGTTTATATTTCCGCCATATCAAAAGCGCTTGAAAAGGGCAGAACGGCCATAGTTCTGGTGCCTGAGATTTCTCTGACCCCCCAGACGGTCAGACGATTCAGATCACACTTCGGGAACAAGATAGCCGTGCTTCACAGCAGGCTGTCTGATCCTGAAAAACTTGAAAACTGGGAAAAGATCAGGTTAGGGGAATATCCCATCGTTATCGGCCCCAGATCAGCAGTTTTCGCACCTCTAAAGAACATAGGCGTAATAATCGTTGATGAGGAACATGACTCGTCCTACAAACAAACTGATACTGCACCCCGGTACTGCGCCAGAAATTCCGCTGTAATGCGCGGTTTCTTCAACAAAGCCCCGGTGGTACTCGGGTCCGCTACCCCTTCGCTTGAAAGCTATTATAACGCCGTTTCAGGTAAATACAGACTTCTTGAGATCAAAAACAGATTCCGTTCCGCTGTGCTGCCCGTAATGAAGATCGTTAAGAAGGAAAATTTTTCAGAAATGTTCGAAAAACCTGTCATAACTCTCTTCTGCAAAGAACTCGCGCTTGGAAGGAAGATAATGGTGCTGCAGAACAGACGGGGCTATTCACCCCACCTGATATGCAGATCATGCGGGAAATCATCCTCCTGTCCGAACTGTTCGGTTTCTCTGACATATCATCTGGACAGGAACAGAATGATCTGTCATTACTGCGGGTATTTCGAGAAAGGAAAAGACCGGTGCGGTTCATGCGGGAGCGAAAATATAAGCTTCAGAGGAGCGGGCACCGAGCAGGTTGAATCCGAACTGAAAAGGATCTTTCCCGGAACAGCCGTTCTAAGGATGGATTACGACACGACCAGAAAAAAAGACGGCCACAGCAGGATACTTGACGAGTTCGATAAACCCGGAGCGGCAATTCTCGTCGGAACCCAGATGATAGCAAAAGGTCTTGATTTCCATCAGGTATCGGTCGTATGTATCGTGAACATCGACAGTGAACTGATATTTCCCGATTTCAGATCAGATGAAAAAGCGTTCCAGCTGATAGAGCAGGTCGCGGGAAGAGCCGGAAGAGGTGCTATAAACGGGAAGGTGATAATTCAGACATTCAACGAATCAAATCAGCTTCTACGCTATGCCCTTAACCACGATTATCTGGGCTTTATTAATGAAGAGCTCAATATCAGAAAGATGACTTCATATCCCCCGTTTTCGAGGATAATAATAGTTACTCTTTCTTCAAAAGACCTGGCGGGAGTGAAAAAAACCGCGGAAGAACTTTATTCTGAGCTTTCTTCCGCGAACAAAAGCTGCGTCATTTACAAACCTGTTGATAAAATGGTGCTTAAAGTTAATAATATATTTCGGTTGTATATTTTGATAAAATCGAGTATAATTAATGACAGGAGCGGAAAAATATCGAGAGACCTTGTTTCAGGTGTGCTCGGTAAGTTTAAAAGCTCTTCAGATATAAAGATAGATACGGATGTTGATCCGGCCGGTTTGATGTAAAATTTTTACGGAGTTGTATTATGAGCAAATTAAAACTGATCGTCACATTGATGTTTATGTTCGCGTTCTCGGCCAATTCTGCCGAAAAACTGGATTTCACAAAAAAGAAAAATTTTTATCTCGGCGAAGGAGAGTACGGAGCAATATCTCTTGAGCTGGTCAAATATGAGACATTTAATTTTCAGTCGGATATGAAAAAACCTTTCATATTGAAAAAAGTAAACAGTACCGGGCTTTTAGAACTCATATTCGATTCAACTACTCTTTCCGGCAGCCTTGAAGAAGGAAAAACATATTCGGCAAGTTTCGGATTTACGAAAAAAGATATAGGCAAAGTGGAAAAGATCACGGTTTCCGCTGTTTACAGACCGGAACTCAGAATAATAGTCAAGGATTCCCTTCTCGCCAATAACGCAAGGATCAGTTTTTCTCCAGATAATAAGACCGCAACTATTCAGGTCAAAGCGGCGAAAAATGTATCGAACTTAAAGATCAACGATCCTGACGGCTATATAAGTTTAGGTAAGGGAGGAACTCTCTCTTTTTCAAAGGGAATTAACGAACTGGTCGTCAATCTGGCAAAGGAAGAAAATTTTGAAGCTGAAATTTTATTGTATAAACCGGCAGGTGAAGGTAATATTGACGAATTGTATCTGCTCATTTCATCAACAGGATTTAAAACAGTAAATGTAGATGCGGCTGTTTCCGATGTAAAGGAAGCGGATACTTTGGAGGCAGAAGAACCGATTTCTTCCGATTCCTCAGCTGCGGTTCTTTCCGGAGATATAAATGAAACCGGAGAAGCTGACAAGCCTGCGGGCGGATTCGGGCTGACGGCTATAATAATTATTTCTGTCATGGGAGTGATAATTCTATTACTTTTATTCGCTTTGCTGACAAACAAAAAGGGAGCTCTGTTCGAAAAATATCAGACATTTTTTGAAGATGTCGCAACTCTTGTAAAAATTGATCCGAGAGGTTCGAATATAGATAAGACCACCGAAGAGATCATGATGGTACTTCTGGAAAAGTTTGAGTTTTCAACTTCACAGCCTGAAAAACCTGCGGCGGAAATTAAAAAAGTACTCAAAAAACCTGCGAACCTAAAGTCGCCGGGGATATCTCCTAAAAAAGACACCGGGGGAACCGGAGGCGATGAGATCCAGCTTGATTTCGGAAGTTCTCCGCAAGGCGATAAAAAGAATCCGGAACCGGATGCGCCGCTTGATCCGAAACCGGTATCTTCAGGCGAAAAAAAGATCTCAAGAGGATTCGATTTTCTTGAAGATGACAATTGATCTTACCAAGACTGTAATATATGCTTTATGAGCTTCAATATCCGGGGTTTTTACTTGCCGCTGCATTGGCGGTGGCATACCTTTCAGTTATGTTCTATCTTGGAAAAGAGCAGTTATCAAAAAAAAGCCGGTCTGTTCTTTTTATACTTAAATATGTTTTTGTTTCCATGACCGTAATTATTATCTTTGATCCTGAGATAATAAAGTCCGTGTCAGAAGAAAAACCTGAAAGACATCTAATTCTGTTCGACAATTCAAGATCGATGACTTTGAGCGATCCTACCGATACCGTAGTCGTTAAAAGCTTCCTGTCAAAAGTGACAGGCGAAGATTCTTTCATAATTTGTTCATTCGGTGAAAGTACAGAGATCCTTTCCAGTTCCGACAACCTGGATTTTTCGGATGATTTCACGAATATTTCCGGGAAGAAAACCAATTCGCTGATCGAGGATATGATTTCGGCGAAAAACATTAAATCAATCGCAGTTATAACTGACGGCAACTTCAGCGACGCGGATAATTTTTCTCTTAAATATAATGTTCCGGTTAATATAATATACAGCTCTCCTGCTGCTGACAGACCGGATGTATTTATTCAAGAACTTATCTATCAGGACAACCCTGGCGGAGAATCGAAGTTTATTGTTGTAGCGGGATATAAAGGCTCCCCTTTGTCAGGGAAATTCGATATTAAACTTATGGAGAAAGGCAGAGTAATAAAGTCACTCAGCCACAACATACCCGAACCAGGCACTTTTGCCACGGTTAGAACAGATCTCCCCGAGATCTCAGGAACTTTCAGAGAAACTGAATTTGTTATAGAACCTTTAAAGAAAGAAAAAAATCTTTACAACAACCGAAAGACCGCTTATCAGAAAAAGTCCGCTCCTTCAGACAATATTCTGATCCTTGCGAACTCGCCCTCTCTGGACCTTGCATTTCTAACCAGACTTCTCAAGTCGGGAGGATATAACTTTAAAGTCGTATATGAAAATGCGCTTAACGATTCTTTAAAGTACGGCGGATACGCATCGCTGATCTCGGTGGGAACGCCAGCCCGAAATACCACTTCTGCGACGGAGGAGTTTATTTCCGGGTTCGCAGCAAAGATGTTCTTTTTAAACAGATCCACCGATCTCGCGCGCCTGAACAGAATAACGAATGCGGGAATTACAAATTACAGATATGTTCCCACGGAAGGCAGGATAACGGAAAATTCAGAAGGCGCAGGTGGTTTTTTACTTGCCAGATCTTCCGTTCCGGTAATACTTAAGGATCTGCCTGAAACTATCTATAACTCCGCATTATTCGTAAATGAAAAGGTTTTCATCCCTCTCATGCTTGTTTCCGGTTCGACTGCATCAAAAGCTGTTTACCATAGTTCGAAGGCGGAAAAAAATACGATACTGGTCAATCTCAGCTCATTCTGGAAGGCGGCTTTCAATGACGAAAATGAAAATTTCTCGAAACTTATCCTCAATTTAGCCGACCTGCTTTCCGCCGACAGATCGCTGGACAGAATTAAGATACTTCCTTCGAAAGTGGAATATTATTCCGGAGAGAAGATCGTTTTAAAAGGTATGATACTGGATGAAAAGCTTGAACCTGCACAAAATGCTCAGGCTGAAGTCACTGTAAGCGAAAACTCGCTCAATACTAAATTCACTTATTCTAATAAAGAATATTCCGCTGAGATGTTAATTACTCAGCCGGGTCAATATAATGCCGTGATTACCGTAAAAAGCGGTGCAGGTTCGACTAAAAGAAAAGTCCGGTTCAGAGTGATCGAAAATGATCTCGAGACACAGTCTATAGGCGCCGACACACTTTTTTTAAAAAATTTCGCATCAGCGCGGGGCGGAATCATTGTTCCTCTCAACAAAGCAGACAATTTTTTTTCTGGTATGAAGGGCAAAAAAGAGACTGTCACAAAAACTGTCCGGATCAGCCTGACAAGAAATATATATTATTTTATTCTGCTTGCGCTCGTTTTTTTGATCGAGCTTGCATACAGAAAATTTAAAGACCTTTCATAATAAAAGGAACATTATGGCAAAGACCGAAAAAACTAATTTTTTGTGCACTGAATGCGGGTACGATGCGCCTAAATGGCTGGGCAAATGTCCTTCCTGCGGTGCCTGGGGAACATTTAAGGAATTTAAAGTCTCAAATTTAAAACAGAAACACGGGATCTCTGATGCTGCAGGCAGCGTTCCGGTGCTTCTAAAGGATATTACCTCGGAGGATAAAACCAGGATCACATCCGGTATCTCAGAGATGGATAGAGTGCTCGGGGGAGGTCTGTTAAGGGGTATGACGGTACTTATTGGAGGAGATCCCGGTATAGGAAAATCCACACTGATGCTTAAATATTTATCGGACATGCAGCAGAAAGGACATAAGTCGCTTTATGTTTCCGGTGAGGAATCGCCGCATCAGATCAAGCACAGGGCGGAAAGAATATCCGCTGATGAAGGCAGCATTACGGTATTCTGCGAAAATGATCTTAAAGCTGTTACAGGCTGGATAACTTCAAATAATCCTGAGATCGTTGTTATAGATTCGATCCAGACGATCTATGCCCAAAGCGAGGATTCGTCGCCCGGTTCTATCGGCCAGATCCGTTCTGTCTCATCCGAGCTGATAACTCTCGCGAAGAAAAACAATTTCTGTCTATTCCTGATCGGCCATGTTACAAAGGACGGATTTATCGCGGGACCCAAAATGATCGAGCACATGGTGGATGCCGTGCTTTATTTTGAGGGCGACAGATATCACAGGTTCAGGATATTAAGGACTGTCAAGAACCGTTTCGGTTCTACTAACGAGATCGGAATGTTCGAAATGAGCGCGGAAGGTCTGGTCGAAGTTAAAAATCCTTCACAGTATTTTTTGAATGACGGTGTTGAAGGCAATGCGGGAACTTCCATTACCGCGTCACTAGAGGGAACGCGGCCTATCCTTATAGAGATCCAGGCTCTTGTTACCGAATCAAAATTCGGGAATCCGCAGAGGAACTGCGTGGGTTATGACATCAAGAAGCTAAGCAAGATACTCGCGGTGCTGGACAAGGCGATCGGTCTGCATATTTCAAATCATGATGTATTTGTAAATATTACAGGCGGCGAGAAAATGAATGACCCCGGTTCTGACATCTCAGTGGCTGTCTCGCTTGTTTCATCGATGCGGAACATAGTTATACCTCCTAAATGCGTTTTTTGCGGTGAAGTCGGTCTAAATGGTGAGATAAGAGCTGTGTCTGGTATAGAGACAAGGATCAATGAATGCATTAAACTGGGTTTTGAAAGAATTTTCGTGCCTAAATCAAATTTCAGATCAAAAGTGAAATTCCCAAAGAATGTTATTTATGTTTCCGATATTCAGGAGCTTATCAGCCTTATCATTTAGATGATTAGAGCTGCTCCTGTATATTATCTAAAAGCGAACCCTCCACATTAATTCAATTGCTACTTTATAACATTTACCGTACCGGCGGGTAAAGATGGTAACGGGATCCGCTTTTATCTAAAACACAGAAGCAGCACGACAATAATTCAATCGCTACTATAAAACATTTACCGTACCGGCGGGTAAAGATGGTAACGGGATTCGCTTTTATCTAAAACACAGGAGCAGCACAACGATCATGTGTCTTTTAGAAAAAATGCAAAGCCTCTACCGTTGCGGGCTATTTCCAGATCATCATGCAATTAATGTCCGTATTTTTTCTTAAAGATACCATGACGATTGCCCGATAATTAGATAATCTACAGGTGCAGCCGAATATAAATATATGCATCTTTTACTTGACATTCCATGGGGTGCGTTTTATATTGTGATAGAGTGTCTATTGCTCGGTTAATTTCACAACGGCATTTTTTCAAAACAACAAAAGAAACTTATTTTAAAGCCGTTATTTTTGTACGGAGCAATTCACTGCGAAAAGAAAATACCAGGGAAAAATCATGAAAAAACTTGTCACGGCAGAGATTATGAAACAGCTCGATAAGATCGCTGTATCCAATTACGGTGTAAAAGCATCAAAACTTATGGAAAATGCGGCTGAAGGAGTTTACTCAACCATTCTTAAATACGAGAAAAATGTTAAGGACAAAAGTTTTACATTTGTGTGCGGAAAAGGAAATAACGGCGGCGACGGTCTTTACACCGCCAGGCTAATTGCGGATGCGGGTGCTTCGGTATCGGTTTTTATTCTGGCTAAAAAAACTGAAATGTCAGAAGAAACCGAGAAAGCATACAAAAAAATATCAAAAACCGTAAAAAAAATAAAATTCGTAGATAAAACTGAAGATTTTGAACTTGGAAATTCAGATATTGTTGTAGATGCATTATTCGGTACGGGATTCAATTCCAATCCCGAAGGAATTTTTTTCGATATAATAAAAAAGATAAATGACTCGCCCTGTACAGTATATTCGGTTGACATTCCTTCATGCATACACGGAACGACAGGCAACAGCGAGGACATCGCGGTCGTTGCTGATCATACGGTAACTTTCGGTTACCCGAAGATCGGACTGTATATAAACGACGGTTATACCCACAGCGGAACGGTAGATGTTGTTGATATAGGATTCCCTCCGGAGCTGGATGAAGAAATACTTGAAGCAAGAATGCTTCTTGAAGTATCGGACGCTGCTGGCGGATACAAAAAAAGAGACCTGACCTCGGACAAAAAAGATTTCGGCAAGGTGTTCAATTTCGCAGGTTCCCTGTCAATGCCGGGAGCCGCAGCGCTTTCATCAATATCCGCTCTCAGATCCGGGACAGGACTTTTAAAGCTCGGTATCCCTATGAATATCTCCGCATCAATATCCACGGTTTATCCAGAAATAATGACGATCCCTCTGGGATACGCTCAACCGGGTTATACATCGATCCTAGCTGAAAAAGATGTCCTTAAAGGCTACAAATGGTGCGATGCCTGCCTTGCGGGACCTGGCCTATCCGTCCACCCGGAAACGAAAAAAGTGGTGATCAAACTGATCCAGAAATTTGAAAATAAGCCTACAGTGCTCGACGCCGATGCACTCAATATACTTTCCGAAAAACCGGATATGTTCAGCGATTTCCGTTCGAACATCGTGATCACTCCGCACAACAGCGAAATGGCCAGACTTACAGGCATGAGCAAGGAACTTTTTCTACTTAACAGATTCGAAATAACCGCCCAGAAAGCCATCGAATGGAAGTGCTATATTATTCTCAAGGGTACGCCTACAATTGTCGCTTATCCTTCAGGAAAAGTTTTGATACATGTTAATAAGCAGCCGGGAATGGCGGTAGGGGGAATGGGTGATGTACTGTCAGGAATCCTCGTAAGCCTTCTGGGACAGAAAGTCCCCATGGAGCAGGCTATAAACACGGCTATTTATGTCCATGCAATTGCCGCCGGATACGCTATTGAAAAATACGGCGAACACAGCCTTCTTCCGACTGATGTGGTAAAAGAGATACCTGAGGCTATAAAGTTTATAATATCAATGACTGCTGCCGGAAATTAAACGGAAATACCGATGCCTTCAAGATACAAGATACAAATTGAAAACATAATCACCCGGCTCGAAGCGACCGGAATGAAAGTGAACGGCGAACTTATAAGGGATGCTTACAACTATGCATTTCTCGCGCACAAAAATGTTTTCAGAAGGAGCGGAAAACCCTATATCGAGCATCCTGTTATGGTCGCAGAGATCCTGTCGGAACTTAAAGTTGACGATGTGACTATTGTGGCCGCGCTGCTTCATGATGTGGTCGAGGATACAGAGATTTCAGGACTTGAGATCAAGGAGAAATTCGGCGAAACCATATTCGAGATAGTTAACGGCGTTACCAAGATAAATGAGATATATTTCGATACTTTCGAGGAAAAACAGACCGAAAATTACCGTAAGCTTATCTTGAGCATGATAAAAGACCTCAGGGTCATTCTGATAAAATTCGCAGACCGTATCCACAATATGCGTACGATCAGGTTTATGAAGCCTGACAAGCAGAAGAAGATCGCGAGAGAAACTATAGACATCTATGCGCCTCTGGCATACAGGCTCGGTATGTTCAAGGTCAAGAATGAACTGGAGGATAGAGCTTTTGAGATCTTAGATCCGGTCAACTATGAGATGGTCAGCAAGAAACTTGAAAATTCACTCGAATCTATGGAGAATTATATCAAAAAGATCACTCCAGTGATAATTCAGGAGCTTGAGAAGAAGAACATAAAAGCTGAAGTAAACGGTAGAATCAAGCATTATTATTCGATCTTCAACAAGCTTACATACAGAAAGAAAAGCTTTGAGGAGATACTTGATATAATTGCTCTGAGGATAATCATCCCCGACACCGAGGACTGTTATAATGTCCTGAGCATGGTACATATGATGTTCACGCCTATACAGGGAATGTTCAATGATTATATCGCGGCTCCGAAACCCAACGGTTACCAGTCGCTACATACAAAAGTCGTTTTCGACAACAGGGTGATCGAGATACAGATCAGGACCGCCAAAATGCACGAGGTGGCAGAATTCGGTCTCGCGGCACACTGGAGATACAAAACTTCGAACAATGCCGATCTCCATGCGATAGACGACTATATACTTAAGCTCAGGAACGTTCTGAGGGAGAGTTTCGAGGCTAACGATCCAAAGGAAATACTGGAAGAACTTAAGCTCAACCTGGCTTCAGGGGAGATATTCGTATTCACTCCAAAAAAAGACATGGTTACGCTGCCCGCCGGTTCAACTCCTATTGATTTCGCTTACAAAATACATGAAAACATAGGCAACCACTGCATAGCAGCTAAAAGTAAGGGTAAGGTGATCCCGCTTTCAACAGTGCTTGAAAAAGGCGATATTGTAGAGATCATTACTTCTCCTAAAGCCTTTCCGAGCTACCAATGGCTTAAATTCGCAAAAAGCCAGAGGGCGAGAACCTCGATCAAGCACTTTTTAAAGAGAACAGAATACAATGATACTGTCAAGCTCGGACGGGATATTTTTCTGAACGAGCTAAATAAATATAACCTTACCATTGACAGAGATACGGTTAAACTTGTGCTTAAGTCATACGGCTTTTCCGCTGTTGAGGATTTTTATTATTCGGTAGGCAACGGCGATATAAAACCGAACCAGTTTATGCGTAAGATCAGCACAAACAGGAAGGAAAGTGTTCTAGAGAGGCTTGTGCAGAAGATAAGGATAAAGAGTCCAAAAGACAAGCCTGTTGAAGCAGAACCGACTAAGAATATTATTTACGCTTCATGCTGCCATCCTCTTCCGGGAGACACTATCGTGGGTCAATTAATTGATAATAATACGGTCAAGATACACCTGTCAAACTGTCCTGTTCTGGGCTCAGCAGATCCTTCGACACTTCTTAATACTAACTGGGAGGTTGAAAAGGATGAAGATTTTGAGGTTAGTTTCAAGGTCGCGGCAGAAGACAGGCCTAATCTTTTGTATGAAATGATCAAAGTTGTGAACTCGCTGAACATAAATCTTACTTATCTTGATGTAAAGGTTGAAGATTCTATAGCTGTCGGTAATTTTATCGGAAAGGTTAAAAACCTTAATCATTTTATTAAATTGCGCAAGAAACTTTTCGGCGTAAAAGGGGTTTTATCCATCGAGCGTTTCGTTCAATAGCCGCTCCTGTATATTATCTAAAAGCGAACCCTCTACATTAATTCGATCACTACTTTAAAGCATTTACCGTACCGGCGGGTAAGGATGGTAACGGGATTCGCTTATATCTAAAACACAGAAGAAGCAGAACGAGCCATATGTCTGAAGAAAAAAAATACAAAGTCTGGCCGGTACGTGCGATCTCCAGATCATTACGCAATTAATGGATGTATTTTCTATGAAGACACTATGGCGAGTGACAGATCATTAAGATTCACTTTTAGATAATATACAGTAGAAGCAGACCAACCTACTCCTGATTAAAAAGATCCGGAACATGCTGGTGGATAACCTTGACGGATTCATCCGGCAGTCCGTTATAATTAGGCTGATGATTAAACTCGGGAACGATCTCCTTCATTTTCGCGATCTTGTCTTTTGCAGACAGCAGGTCGAAGATCTGATCACTCAGAAGGTGAATATCGTACTCCCTTGATTTTGCAATAGTTATCGATTCGAACTCCGTACTCTTGTCGGTATCATCGATCAGCAGCTCCTCGTAGAGCTTTTCGCCCGGTCTTAATCCCGTAAATTCGATCCCGATATCCGGCCTGTCCGCTAATTTGATCATATTCTTAGCGAGATCCAGGATCTTTACAGGCTCGCCCATGTCAAGTATCATGACATCTCCGCCATGCCCGATAGAAGCTGCCTGAAGCACAAGCTGGCAGGCTTCCGGTATAAGCATAAAATATCTCGTGATCTCCGGATGCGTGATAGTTATCGGTCCGCCTTCCTGTATCTGCTTTGTGAATTTAGGTATTACCGAGCCTGAGGACCCCAGAACATTACCGAATCTGACGGCGCAGATCTCGGTTCCGTTGTGATTAGAGTTTTGAGCGTAAAGCTCGCAGATCCTCTTAGTCGCGCCCATAACGTTTGTCGGTCTGACAGCCTTGTCGGTCGAGATCAGAACGAATTTTTCGACATGATGTTTAAGTGAAAGGTCTATGCAGTTCTTTGTGCCGATTATATTGTTCGTTATACCTTCAATGATATTATATTCCACCATTGGAACATGTTTATATGCCGCTGCGTGGATCACTATCTGCGGTTTGTGTTTCTCAAAAGTTTTATCAAGATTCTCCCTGTCTCTGACGGACTGAAGAACAGGCACAACTCTTTCATCGTGAAGTTCATCGTGGATCATATATAGGTCAAGCTCGCTGTGGTCAAGTATTATCACCCTTGCCGCCCCGTACTTAAAACACTGCCTGCATATCTCTGAACCTATGCTGCCGCCGCCGCCGGTAACCAGTATCCTCTTGCCGGAAACGAAAGCTTTTATTCTGTCTTCGTCAAGATCCTTCGGATGCCTTGCAAGAAGATCCTTAACATCGATGTTCCTCAGCTGGGTAAAAAAACTTTTATCTACAAGAATATCTTTAAGCGATGGAAGAACTCGGGTTTCGTGAAAATACGGGCTCAGCTCATCGAATATCTTTTTAATTTGTTTTCTGTCGTTAAGCGAAGGTATTGCGATCACAAGAAGATCGTATTTGATACTGGGATCAGCTTTAGACATTTCTATGAATTTTTCTTTTGAGAATATAGATATTCCTTCAATTGTCCTCTGCCTGACCTTTTCATTATCGTCAAGAAAATATTTTACCTTATAATCCGTCTCGGCGAACTCTTCGGTGATCTTTTGCCCGGCTTTGCCTGCGCCGTATATTACCACCTTTTTAATTTTTTTTCTTGATGCGGCTCTGAGTAGCATGTGCCTGTAAACGAGCATCATGGTGTTCTGAATGAAAAGGAAGAATACAAGTTCAAGCAGCAGCATTCTCAATACCGCTTCGCCGTGTTTGAATATCAGAAAGAATACGGGAAGAGAGATGAGAAAACCGGAGATCCCGATTATTGTTTTAAGCAGATATGATTTAGCCGTCGCCGACGACCATGAAAGTTTGTAATCGTTTAAGATCAGAAAGGAAAGAAGAATACGCATAGAGAAAATGAAGATCAGATGATTGAGATGAACTTCAAGCCTAATGAACGCTATGGATGAAAAATAGCTGCATAGGGTGATCGCCAGCGTTGCCAGCACACCCAGTACTCTTTTATCCGATGCCTTTAGTTTTCTGAGCATATTTTAACCTTTTA
>Ga0154584_1049_pt1 | contig 25015 bp, 13 predicted proteins | sample RifGroF2_FD_116013 | JGI IMG/M metagenome (GOLD analysis project Ga0154584, IMG submission 116013) | Candidatus Delongbacteria bacterium GWF2_40_14
AGAAGGATGTTCTGGATAGGAGTTCATCCTTACTATCTTCTTCAGTGCCACAAGGAAAAAGGTATAGTCCATTTTATCACACCCATTCAGATCGGGAAAATTTATATGAAACATTTGCAGGGCTGGATCTCCGGGATTACGATTCCGAGATATGCGGCCAATATAGAGGGCGGAGGAGGAAAAGTTTTACTTATGCCTTCAGGACACTATACGATGAATGATGAAGATGAAATTGACGATAAAATTTCTGAAAGCTATGCGACGGTTGTTACATGGGACGGAAAAACATTATACAGATACGAAGCCCTTGGCAGAGCTAAAAGAAAAGAATATGAAAAAGCTGTTAAGATTATGAATGATTTTATTGGCCGAAAAGGTGTTTTCCTGCCAAAAATTATTATTGTTGATGAAAACGGAGAGTATGTTGAAACAACAAACAGGACAAAACTTCCCGTTTTTGAACGATTTAAAAAATCTCAGCTTCTTGAGTACGAAATATATGATAAAGGCAAACCTTTAACCAATCCCGCAAAGATATCCGATGAACTGGAAACACAATTTAAAAAATCAAAATTCAGTAATTCAGCGAATTGAAAACAATTAGTCATCTTTTCAATATACCTGTTTTAATTCCTTAAAAGTTTTCTTAAATTTACGGTCAAGTTTTAAATAACGGCTGAAAATGAAAACAGACAAAAACGAACTGACATTAACAATACCCGTAATCCTCTCGGGGCTGATCCTCGGATTATGCTTTCCGCCTTTTGCAAGCACATACGCAGTCTTACTGCTTTTGCTGCCGTTCATTCATTCTATTTATCTGATGCCTGAAAGATCGGCAAAATTCGGTTTTCTTTTCGGGTTTTCTATGTCAGTTACTGCTTTGTACTGGATATTTTCAAATGCCGGTGCGGATGCGCTCTGGATAAAGATAGTATCCGGCTTTGGAATGTTTGTAGTTAATGCGACATTTTATTCGATTTTCGGTCTGCTTTACAAAGCCTCACATAAAATTTTCAGAGACAAAGCGATCTGGACTGTTCCGCTTCTATGGGGCGGGATGGAACATTTGATGCAGTGGGAAGAATTCGCGTTCCCGTGGACATTACTCGCACATTTATTTACAGGCAAAACAAAATTCATTCAGATAGCTGAATTCACCGGTGCTATCTCGGTTTCTATGCTAATGATCTTCATCTCGGTAATATTGTATCTTGGTATAAAATATTTTTCTGAAAAGAAATACTTTTCTGCTTCAGTAACCGTTCAATGTGCTATATTTATAACGATCGGACTTGTGCTATTCGGTCATTTCAGAATGGATCATTTTAACTCTGATACTGAAAAAATGCCCTCTATAAAGGCTACAATGATCCACCCTTCTCTTGAGATTGAAGAAAAGTGGAAATCAGAAAATTTTAATAATATCGTAAATACACAGTTCGCTTTAAGCGGTCAATCCCTGAACGAAAACCCCGACCTTATAATATGGGGAGAAAGCAATTTTCCTAAATACCTTGAAAATAATCCTTCTTTTATGCGGGATTTTATTCTATACAGCGCAAATAAAAAAGTCGATCTCTGTATCGGTTCTCTAGGATATGATTATTTTCCTAATACTGAAACTTTCAACAAATACAACAGTGTGTTCTTTTTTGATCAGAACAATAATATTTCAAGATATGACAAAAGGAAGCTAGTTCCGTTCGGAGAAAGATTCCCGCTCTCACAATACCTGACTTTTCTTGAAGAGATCTCACTGGGTCAGGCGAATTTTGATAAAGGCACAAATACAAAACCTTTCGTAATGACGAACGGGCATAAATTCAGCTCAAATGTCTGCTACGAAGGCGTTTTTCCTTATTATAATGCAATGCTGGTAAGGAACGGTTCTGAATTCATCGTAAATGTATCGAATGATGCATGGTATGAATGTTCAAAACAGATATATCAGCACAGCAGATTCACAGTTTTCAGGGCGATCGAGAACAGAAGAAGTATAATCAGGCTGGCAAATAAAGCTGAAAACTCGGTATTCTTACCTTCAGGCGAACAGAAAATACTTTTTGACCATGCGGGAAGCCTGTATAAAGTCGTTGATGTGCCGATGAACAATAAACTGACTTTTTTCACCAGATACGGATACTGGTTCGCCCGGTTAACTATTCTGCTTAACTCTGCGATTCTTCTACTTGCTTTAATAATGTTTGCTAAAGATAAAACAGGAAAAAAATGAAAATCATATATCTTTTAAAATACGGCGAGCTGATGCTGAAAAAAAAGAATAAAAAATTCTTTGAGGATATGGTAATAAAAAACTGCCTTGCGATTTTAAGAGAGCACAAAATAAAAAAAATTAAGCTGTTCGGTAGATTTCTGCTTGAGGCGGAAGTCGAAAATGAAGCCGAGAAAGATATTATTACTCATAAATTAAGTACAAGGATCTTCGGAATCACAAGCGTGAGCCCGGGAAATGTGATAGATACAGACTATAAGAAAATATCGGAAGAGTGTATAAAGCAGGCTGAAATAGTAATTAATACCGAGAATCCCGTCACTTTCAAAGTTGATGTTAACAGGCCTTTCAAGAATGTGGAAATGACATCTATTGAATATGCAGGCGAGCTCGGCGGCGACATACTTGATAAGTTCCCTCATCTGAAAGTGAAACTTAAAAATCCTGACATGACGATCTTTGTAGAAATACTTCAGGATTTCACTATCGTTTATTCAAAAAAATATAACTGCCTCAGAGGATTGCCTGTCGGTTCTTCCGGCAAAGTAGGGCTTCTTCTGTCAGGAGGTATTGACTCTCCGGTAGCCGGTTATCTTGCTCAGAAAAGAGGCTGTTATCTGAACTGCATATATTTTCATTCCCCGCCGCACACATCCCAGAAAGCAAAAGATAAGGTATTCGAGCTGGCTAAAAAACTGCTCGGTTATCAGAGCCATATCAGAATATTCACGGTTAATTTCACAGAGACGCAGCTCATGTTCAAAAAACACACCGACGAACAGTATTTCTTAGTTCTCGGACGGCGAATGATGATGCGAATAGCTAACGAGATCGCGAGAAAATATGAATTCAAAGCCCTTATAACGGGAGAAAACCTGGGTCAGGTATCCAGTCAGACTCTGGAGAATCTGCACTGCATAAATTCCGTTGCCGAACTGCCGGTTTTAAGACCTCTTCTGACCTACGACAAAGAAGAAACGATCGAAATTGCCCGCAAAATAGGTACATTTGATATTTCAATTCTGCCTTATGATGACTGCTGCACTCTTTTTCTTCCGCCGAACCCCAACACAAGATCAAAGGTCTATAATCTGGAAAAGGAAGAGTCCAAACTGGATTATCAGAAAATAGTTAAAAAAGCTGTTGAAACTGTAGAGATAATTGATTTATAATACACTTGTAAAAAGGAGGGAATTGTGAGAAATGTTAGAAAATTTATTTTTCCGGGAATATTGATCCTTGTCGGGCTCGCATGGCTGTTTTCCACTCTTGACATATTCAGAGTGGATTATATATGGACTATCATCCTTCTTTTCATCGGGTCTTCAATTCTTGCTTCCGGAGGCTTTAGAAGAGGTTCTTTTGTTTCAGGTATGTTCTTCATCATTTGGGCTGTTCTTTCCTTCCTGATCGACATGAATATAATCATTGACGATGTCCTTTTCCCGCTTCTGATCGTTTCTCTCGGCGCACTTCTGCTTATAAACAGATCTGATCTGATCCCTGAGAAAGACCGTGAAAGAGAATGGAAAAACGAAGACAAGAAAGAATTATGATATAAAGCTGTAATCTTTAATTTCTATGCACTACCGTAGCTGATGCCTGAGCCGTTGGAGTGACGGTCACCTCGCAGATCTGCACATGCGCCGGTAAGCTTGCGGAATAAAAAACGATGTCGGCGATATCTTCCGGTGTTAATGCTTTAATATTCTGATAAACCTTCTTAGCCCTTTCTTTATCGCCATGAAATCTTACTAAACTGAAATCTGTTTCGACCATACCGGGCTGAATATTTGTCACCCTGATCGGAGTATCCACCGTATCCATTCTGAGCCCGTCGCTGATAAGTTTTACTGCAGCCTTCACTCCGCAGTAAACCGCTCCGTTGGGGTATGCCGCAACTCCCGCAATTGAGCCGATGTTTATAACATGACCTTTTTTGTTTTTGATCATCAATGGCACTACATTCCTTGACAAATACAAAAGTCCTTTTACATTTGAGTCGATCATTTCGTCCCAATCGTCAGTGTTCCCTTCCTGAAATTTTTCAAGTCCTAAAGCACCGCCGGCATTATTGATCAGAACATCTATCTTCTGCCACTTCTTCGGCAGTTCGTCAATTACTGTCTGAACCTTAACTTTATCCCTGACATCAAGCTGATAAGTCAGTATCTCAGTATCGTATTTCTTATTAATTCCTTCAGCGACCGTGATAAGCTTATCGATATTTCTTGAACAAAGGATCAGCTTTGCTCCATTTTCCGCAAATTTTTCCGCACATGCTTTTCCGATTCCGCTGTTCGATCCGGTAATTAAAATGATCTTACCTTCGACTTCTTTCATAAAATTTATCTCCGTTGTGATTTTTTTATAATTTAATATTTTTGCTCTTTAAATTCAACATTTTTCTTTTCTGCTTTGCACCAAACAAATAAAAAAACTAACATTAATCATTTACATTTTTGTTTTTTACGTTATATTTATCTCCTGTAAAATGTCAAAACTGAAAACGCAAAAAGTCAAATTAACATAGAAAAAAAGTGAAAAATGAGGAGGAGAGTATGAGGAAAATGAAATGGATCATCGTGATCACGATGTTTCTTTTGGGTGTTTCGTATTCAATGAATTACGAGACAACAGTTGTTAACGGTTACAAAGTAGTAAAAGGCGAAAGAGCTTTTATAGATCTTTCGAAAGTACCGGCTGATTCCTATGAACCGGGAAAGCTTACGATCAAGCTGAAAGAAGGTTTCAGCTTAAACTCTGAAGAAAGATTTATAAAGTCTTCGACGAAAGGATTTGCAGAGGTTGGAATAGCCTCAATTGATAATGTTAACAAATCCGTTCAGGCGCAGCAGTTCGACCGCAAGTTCTATTCTCTTTACGAGATTCCTGCAGGAACTATTCATTCTGTCGCTAAATTTACCGACAGACACTCAGCATGGGGTTTTGACCGTGTTTATGAGATCACTTTTGACACAAATCAGGATGTGATCGCAGCAGTAAAACAATACGCTTCTCAAGAAGGTGTTGAGTATGCAGAACCGGTTTACAAGAAGAAACTTCATGCTCCTGTTGATGTCAAAGATGTAACACAGGAAATTATCGGCGGCACTACTGCTGACGGTTCTAAATGGGCTCCGAACGATCCAAATTATGCTACTTTACAGTGGCATTACAACAATACCGCTCAGACAATTGGCGGAGTTGTAGGTGTTGCCGGTGTTGATGTGAGAGCTGTTGAAGCTTGGGACATTGAAAAAGGTAATCCTTTATTTGTTACTGCCGTAATTGACCAGGGTATAGATTATGACCACCCTGATATCGCCGGCAATATGTGGTCTGGCAGAGGATGGAACTTTACAGACAATACTGCTACAATTAATCCCGGAGATCACGGATCACATACATCCGGTAACATTTCAGGTGTTTCAAATAACGGCATCGGTATCGCCGGTCTAGCTGGCGGAGACGGAACGGCCGGAACAGGTTCAAAAGTAATGTCCTGTCAGGTTTTTGATGACACTTCTGGCGGTTTTGACCTTGCGTTTATATGGGCTGCAGACCAAGGCGCTTCTATCGGTCAGAACAGCTGGGGATATACATCAGCAGGCGTTTTTGAACAGACTGTGCTTGATGCGATCGACTATTTCAGCGCCAATGGAGGCCAGGATGGCGGTCTTGAAGGCGGAATAGTTATGTTTTCAGCAGGTAATGATGGTACTGATGACGATTGGTATCCCGCTTACTACGACGGCGTTATGGCTGTCGCATCTCACGACAACAAAGGAAAAAAATCTTCATTCTCAAATTATGGTACATGGGTTGAAATAATTGCGCCCGGAACAAATGTTTACAGCTGTAACGGTACAGGCGGCTATATGGTAATGAGCGGAACTTCGATGGCTTGCCCGCATGTTTCAGGAGCTGCCGCAATGATAGTTGCAAACTCTGAGGGTGTTCTCACGGCTGCTGACATGAAATATATTCTCTCAACTTCAGTATGGAACATTTATGCTGCACCTTACGAAACAAATACCCTTTATATAGGAAAACTGGGGACCGGTGCGCTAGATGCGTCTGCGGCACTTGTTTTAACTCAGGAATATCTCGGCGGAGTACCTACGGCAGATAATTTTGCGGCTGCCGGAACATCTACGACACAAAACAATCTTTCATGGTCGCTCAACGAGTTCAATGACAATGTTCTTGTTGCATGGGCTTTGGACGGCGGAACGATTGGCGACCCTGTTGACCAGACTGTTTATTCCGCAGGAAATACTTTACCCGGTGGCGGAACAGTTATTTATTACGGTAACTTAACTTCTTACAATCACACAGGTCTGACGCCTCAAACAACTTATGATTACAAAATCTGGTCAAGAGCAGCAGCAGAAAGACAAGATAATCAGGGAGAATGGTATCAGGTAGGAACTTATTCTAACGATAAATCTACTACCGCTACAACTTTAATGGCACCTTTACCGCCTTCAGCTGCATCTCTGGGATTCGAGAACAGCGGGTCAATACCAATGGGCTGGACACAGGAAGGCAGCTGGACATTTGTTTCAACAGCAACAAGACCGACAGCTCCAACTGAAGGTTCTTATTTCGCTTATTTCGGTACTACAAGCTCAACAAAAAAGCTCGTAACACCGAGATTTGACCTTACTACTCATACGGGTGTATCAATAAATTTTGATTACTTCGTGGGCGCCCGTAAGGTTGGTCCGACGACTTGGACTGATGTACTGAAAGTATATTATAAAACCAGCTTAGCCGGCTCATGGGTTCAGCTCGGAAGCACCTATACCGGAGTCACAACCAACAGCACATGGATGAATGCGACAATTAATGTCAGCGATGCTGTCAGAACCAACGATTTCTATTTTGCATTCGAAGCAGTTGAAGGTTCTACAATAGGTTACGGCGTAAGTGTTGATGATATCGTGATTAACGGAACAGCAGCAGGTGTTCCGGGCGTTCCTACGCTTATTTCACCTGCAAATGCAAGTTCAACTTCTGACCTGACACCAACATTCGACTGGAACGATGTGTCAGGAGCTACTTCATACACTATTCAAATTGACGATGCAGCCGCTTTCACATCGGTTAATTACACAAATTCTCCAGCAACAAGCACTTATACACCAGGCGCAAATTTGCCGGTTGGAACATGGTACTGGAGAGTACTTGCTACTAATACTTACGGATCAAGTTCATATACTTCAGGATGGTCAGTAGTACTCGGTAATCCGCCCGCTGCCCCAACTCTTGCTCTGCCTGCGAACGGAAGTTCAACAACCGATCTGACACCTACATTCGACTGGAATGATGTCAGCGGAGCTACTTCATATACTATTCAAATAGACAATGATGTTGCCTTCGGCTCTGTTGATTACACAAATTCTCCGGCAACAAGCACTTATACACCCGGTGCTAACCTGGCTACAGGAACATGGTACTGGAGAGTATTGGCAACAAACGCATTCGGATCGAGTTCATACACTTCAGGCTGGTCGGTAATACTCGGATCAGTTCCGGCAGCTCCTTCATTGGCTGCTCCAACTGACGCCTCTACATTGTATATCCTGAAACCTGTTTTTGACTGGAATGACGTTTCTGGAGCTACTTCGTACACAATTCTTGTGGACAACAATTCTGATTTCAGCTCTGCAGAGATCAACCAGTCGCCGTCAGTAAGTACATATACACCGGCAGCCGACATGGCTCTCGGAACTTATTATTGGAAAGTGCTTTCGACAAACAGCTTCGGTTCAAGCTCGTATTCCGGCACATGGAGCGTAATTCTTGCTCCGCTAACAGCTCCGGTCAATGTTTTAACAAGTGTCGCAGGAACTGATCTTACTGTTTCATGGGATGCAGTTTCAGGAGCTACAACTTACGATGTTTATTCTGCAACTGAGCCTTACGGTACTTATACATTAGTTACTAATGTCGCTACTAACTCGTATGTGACAACCACTGCATCAGCAAGATTGTTCTGGTATGTTGTAGCTAAAAACTAATCAGAAAAATTAACTTAACAAAAAAGTCCCGGTTTTTTCCGGGACTTTTTTGTTTTTATTGTGGCTTTTTAAAATAAAATAATTTATTTTGTGATATATAACTACGATCAGGTGTTTTCCGCATGAATGATTTCCAAAATAAATATCCTTCCGAACATCTGCTTAAGATTATACAAAGCTCTCATGACGCCTTTATAGTTTCTGATCACGATATGAAAATAGTTTATTCTAATAAAACTGCTCAGAATATTTTTGGTTACACAGAGAAAGAAATGGAAGGACTGAGCATTCTTGAACTTATGCCTGAAGACAGACGGAAAAATTATGCCAATGACATCGAATCGGCACTGAAAGGTGAGATTATTACAAATGTAAATACCGACATTGACCTGTTCGGGCAGAGAAAAAATGGAAAAGCATTTCCTATTGAGCTGACATACACTTATTACATATTCGATAATAAAAACTATTTCGTATCCCAAATAAGAGACATCTCCGAAAAAAAAGACCGCGAAAAAGAGCTGAATACATTAACAACAGCTTTGAGAGTATTAACTGAAGTTAACAGACTTATTGTTGATTCAAATGACGAGGCTGAATACCTGGCAAATATCTGCAATGCTATTACTGACATAGGTAAATTTCCCAGATCCGCTGCGTCTCTCATAAAGAATGCTGCGGGCGGAGATAAATTGATATGCAACTTAGCCTTTTCGGGCTATAAGGCTCTCTGTCCTCCCGAAAAAATGCTTTTATCTGAAGCACATCTCGAAAGTCTTACGGCAATTGTAATAAACGAAAAAAGAACTGAAGTATGCAATGATATTATCGGCAGAAATTTATGGAAATACTGGGTGGACGATCCTTCTAAAATCGAATTCGAGTCAACCATAGCAGTTCCGATCATTATGAAAAACAGTGTTGAAGGCATCTTAAGAGTTTTTTCCAAAGATCCTTTTTATTTTACTGAGGAGAAAGTTCTGCTGCTTGAAGACCTTGCTAAGGATATTTCTCGCGGAATAACTGTCTTAAGAGAAAGAAAAGAACTTGAAACGACAACCCTTGCGCTTAATGTGATTACCGAGGCGAACAGAATTTTAACAGGAGCGCGGAATGAACAGCAGTATTTAAACGATATATGCAAGATAATTGCTGACACCGGCGGATTTGTACGGGCAGCAATTCATACCGTCGAAAATATTAAAAACGAAGACAAAATTGTCAGTGTCGGGGGCTGTGTAGGCTTCGAAGAAAATGAAAGAAATAAACTGGAAACTTTCATACTCTCTAAAATAAAGAACTCGGGCAGTCCTACTATTATAGCCTTAAGGGAAAAGAAGGTTAATATTTGCGAAAATATTTCAGCAAGGGGACTCTGGAAATACTGGGTCGATAAACCTGAGAAATTGGATTTTGAGTCAACCGTTGCAGTTCCTGTAATTTCTAACGATGATATAATAGCTTTGATCAGAATTTATTCAAAAGAACCGTTCTACTTTACAGAAGAAAAATTGAAACTATTAGAAGAACTCTCAAAAGACATTGCCCATGGCCTTAGTTACATTAGAGCAAAAGCAGAAAATATAAATTCAGAAAATAAGTACAGAACTCTCTTTGAGAACAGCAGCGATGGAGTTTATCTGGCCGATGCGGAAACCGGAATAATATTTGACGCGAACACAAAAGCGGCTGATCTGATCGGATTGCCTGCGGAACGGCTAATCGGCTTAAAATATAGAGAAATACATCCTTCAGGTGCCGGAAATGTTTATGATAATGTAATAGAAGACTTATTAATAAACGGACGCGATTCTTCTTCAGGAGAAGCTTTTATAAGGTCATTAAGCGCCAAAGGAAAAGCAATTCCTGTTCAGATAAGCGCAAACATTTTCTACTTGAACGGGAAAAAGATTATCCAGAACATCTTCCGCGACATTTCTCGGTTTAAAGCTCAAGAAGAAAATCTGCGCACGGTTCAGAAGATGGAGGCCCTCGGAACTTTATCTGGCGGAATTGCGCATGACATTAATAATATCCTCTCGCCTGTAATCGGATTCACTCAACTGGCAATTCTTGAATTCGAAGATAAAGAAAAGCAGAATAACTACCTGAATGAAGTACTTACAGCTGCTAACAGGGCAAAGGAGTTGGTCAGCCAGATCCTGACTTTCTGCAGAAAAAGCGAAACCGACAAAAAACAGCACAAGATACAGAACATAATGAGAGAAGTAATAAAACTCATCTCAATATCACTCCCGCCGAATGTTGAACTGCATACGGTTATTGATGACAGCTGCGAACCGATCCTGTGCGATCCTGTGCAAATATATCAGGTGGTAATAAATCTCTGCACCAATGCCTATCAGGCTATGAAGGATACCGGAGGTGTTTTAAAAGTCTGTCTTGTAAGAAAGGGTTCTCCAGAAATAAAAATAGAATCGTCAGAAAAACTGCCATTCGAAAATTATATATGCCTGATCGTTTCCGATACGGGCTGCGGAATGACAAAAACAACATTTAACAGGATCTTTGAGCCTTATTTTACTACAAAACCCAAAGAAGAGGGTACGGGCTTAGGACTATCTGTCGTTTCAGGTATAGTAAAGGAACACGGCGGGGAAATTTATGTGAGGACTTACCCGAAAGAGGGTACATATTTTAAAATTTCTTTCCCAACAGTCAGCTTTTTTGCGGAAAATAAAAAGTTTGATTATGGAATACCTTCTGAATCTAAATCTTTGAATATTCTTGTTGTTGACGATGAACTTCAGATAACATTTATGCTCAAACACATGCTTGGAGAACTCGGATATTCAAGCGAAACATATAACGACTCTGAATCAGCTTATAATGCTTTTAAAAATGATCCGTTAAAATATGACATGGTAATTACAGATCAGACAATGCCGAAGCTATTGGGAACTGAGTTATCCCGGAAAATCCTTGAAATAAGACCTGATATGCCGATAATACTAAATACTGGTTACAGTCCTGTTGCTTCAAAGAGCGAAGCAAAAAAGATCGGAATAAAAGAATTTATGATGAAACCTATTACGATTTCAGAGCTGTCTGTCGCTATTGATAATGCTCTTAAAAAATCTGAAATATCAAATTGAAAAATAAATAATGCATAAGGAACAGAAATGAACGAAAAAATCAGAAAAGAGATCACGACAAACATTGACAAGCTTATAACCAAAAAAGCTGAGTATGTCGATGTCAGATTGCTGACGGACGATAATTCCGAATCCATCATGCTTTACGACGGTAATCTGGAAGACAATGACACGACTTTTGAAAACGGGCTTGGGGTCAGAACACTTTACAAAGGTGCGTGGGGATTTGCGGCAACGAGCAACCTCTCCAAACTTCAGGAATGTTTTGAGCTTTCATATCTTAATGCAAAGGCTGCTTCCGAGCTTGTAAATGTACCTTTATCAATGGGTAAACAGAAAGGTCATACAGGCTCATATAAGTCTCCGGTAAAAAAGGATCCTTTCACTGTCAGCCTGAAAGATAAAATCGATTTTTTGAAGAAGATCGATGATAAACTTAAAGAGAAATGGATATCTAAAAGATATATCGCTGCAACTTTTCAGAAAAAGAATCAGTTCTTATTCAACAGCGAAGGCACTTTTATTGACCGTCAGCTTACCGATATTTTCGCTTCTATGATGGTAATGGGGATAGATAATGAAGGTCAGATGCAGAGAAGAAGTCATGAATTGTTCACGAACGGCGGAGGAACAAGAGGCTGGGAAATGCTGATTGATCCTAAACTTTTCAGTTCGCATTCAAAGAGAATCAAAGACGAACTCTCAGCGCTTCTGAAGGCTGAATCTCTGGATTACAAAAAAAGATCCGTTATCCTTCTTCCCGGTCAGGGCTGGCTTCAGGTTCACGAAACCATCGGACACCCGCTTGAACTTGACAGGATATTGGGATATGAATTATCTTATGCCGGAGGATCATTTGTTACTCTGGATTCATTCGGCAAGCTTCAGTACGGCAGTAAAAAACTGAATGTCAGCGCTTACGGAGGATTTCCTAATTCACCCGGCTCGTTCGGATTTGATGATGAAGGCAGCCCAGAAAGAGATTATCTGATGATCGATAAAGGAAAGCTGGTTAATTGCCTCACTTCAAGAGCAATGATAAATGAAGCCAATGAAAAAGCAGGCAGAAAAATATTCAAAGAAAGCGGCGGTGCGGCAAGATCTACAGCTTTCTACAGAGCGCCGATCGACAGGATGACAAATGTTAATATCCTGCCCGGAAATGACGGTACTCTCGAAGATATTATAAAAAATACTGAAGACGGTATCATAGTTGATAACCCTACTTCATGGTCGATCGGCTCGAACAGAGAGCATTTCCATTTCGGCTGCGAAATTGCCTGGGAAGTTAAAAAAGGAAAAAGAACGAAGATCCTTAAAAATCCTACCTACCAGGGACATACTGTTGAATTCTACAATTCATTATCAGCCGTGGGAGATAAATCCACATGGCAGGTGGGACAGGTTGATTCATGCGGAAAAGGCGAACCTAATCAGGTAATGGAGCTTGGACATGGCGTACCTGTGATCAAATTTGACAATGTAATAACCGGCGAGAGGAAATAATCATGATAGATAAAAAAATAAAAAATATACTTCATGCTGTAAAGACTGAAGCTGAAAAGAAGAAAGTTAACGCAACTATATCATATCACAGAGAAAAAAGCCATTTGATGCGCATCGGTAATAACTCTGTTTCTTTGAACACTTATGAAGATCTGACAAGGCTGGATGTAAAAGTGACTATCGGAAGAAAGCAGGGAACACATACTCAGATGGGAGATATTTCGTCTGAAGCTTATGCAATGAAAGCCCTGAATATCGCGATAGAAAAAACTAAAAATTCGATTGATCTTGATTTTGATCCCATCCCCGATTATATCGAAGAAAACTTTTCTGAGAGCGGGCAATACGACAGTAAGCTGGAAACTCTCGAACCTTCATTCAAGCAGAAAGCATATTCAAAAATAATCGGAACTTTCGGGTCTGAATATAATTTCTCGGGATCATGGTCAAGCGGAAGCACAGAGAATTTTATCGTGACTACAAAAAGCAAATTCGATGCTTATCACCTCTCTTCTGATCAGAATTTCAGCATCGTTCTAAAGCATCCTGAGAAAAAATGGGAACTGATCTCAACTCAGACTGGCTGGAAAAAATCCGATTTCAAAGCTGCTAAAACTATAAGTGAATTCAAAAAACTTCTTTCCGTATATGAGAAAAATAAGGGCTTTAAAGTTAAGCCCGGTAAATTCACTGTAGTCCTTGGGCCTGCGGCTATTGCCGAAGTTCTGGAAATGGCTTTATGGACAGGCTTTTACGGCAGAATTTATGAAGAAAAAAGAGGCTGGACATCAAAGAATAAGATCGGAGATAAAGTCCTTGGAGCAAATATTTCGATAATCGACGATCCGGAGAACAAAGATACATTCATGTTCGGCTTTGATTTCAGTGGGAAAAAGAGAAAGAAATTCATTATGTGCGACAATGGAAAACTTAAGAACATAATGTATGACTCACAGACTGCGGCGATGTATAAGAAAATACCGACGGGGCATAATATAGGAGGAATGAGTGTTTCATTACAGACCGGTCTTGGAGATGCATCCATCCTTAAAGCTGTGAAAGATCTTGGAACAGTTCTATATATTCCTGCCCTTCATTATATAAATTTACCAAATCAGAGTAAAGGCATTTTCACGGGAAGTTCAAGATTTAATGCGGTTCTTGTAAAGAACGGAAAGATAATAAGCCCGATCTTTTCTACAAGGATCACCGACACTTTCCAGAGCGTTTTCGGGAATGTAAAAATAATTTCGAAAGATTCAGTCTCTGTAAACCTTTCAAACACTTACGGAAGAAGAAGCCCTGTAGCGGCGTCAGTACCGTCTTATATTGTAACTGAAGGGATAAAAATTACCGACTGCGCAGATTCATTCTAAAATGAAAAGGGCGGTTTTAAACCGCCCTTTCTTTTACTTCACAACAAGATTTACCATCTTACCGGTCTTTGAACTTATAATTATTGTTTTTACAAGCTGTTTGCCATCCGTGAACTGCTTAGTTTTGCCGTCCGCAAAAACAAGGTCTTTAACCTGTTCGTCTGAAATATCAACCTGCGCGGTAATGTTCGATCTTACCTTGCCGTTCACCTGAACAGTTATGATCTGAGTATTTTTGACCAGAGCACTTTCATCGAATTCAGGCCAGCTCTCGTTGAACACGGATCCCTTTTTCCCTATCGATTCCCAAAGCTCTTCAGTTAAATGCGGAGCAAATGGCGCAAACAGTAATAAGAATTTTTCAATAAATACATTAAAATAACTCTGATCGAACCTTTTACCGTCTCCGATGTAAACATAAGCTTCGTTTACTAATTCCATCAGCCTTGCGATCGCAGTATTAAAGTAATAATCTTCAAGATTTCTGCCTATTTCGTTAATGGCGTTATTCAGCATGTAGTTCAATTGCTCGTTAATTGTTGAATCTGCCGAATTACCCTGTTTATAATTTTCTTTTATTAGCCTATATACCCTCGAAGCAAAACGGTCAATACCGCTGATACCGTCATCAGACCAGTCGCCGCCGTCTCTATAATTACCCATGAACATAATATACATTCTGACGACATCAATCCCGTAGGCTTTAATTAATGGATCTGCCGGAAGAGCATTTCCCTTTGATTTCGACATTTTTGCGCCGTTCCGCGTGATAAGTCCCTGGTGTATCAGTTTAGTATAGGGCTCATAAAATCCTAAATATCCCAGATCATATAAAGCTTTAGTAATAAATCTGGAGTAAATTAAATGACCTGTTGCATGTTCCGAACCGCCGACATAGCAGTCAACAGGCAGCCAGCGGTCGATCTGCTCTCTGTCAAAAGGTTTTGTTTTATCTTTGGGATTAAAATATCTTAAATAATACCAGCTTGAGCAGACGAAAGTATCCATAGTCTCGACTTCCCTTTCAGCTTTTCCGCCGCAGCTCGGGCAGGTAGTCTTGACGAAATAATCCAGAGTTGCCAGAGGAGCTTTACCCTTAGGGCGGTAATCGATGTTTTCATCCAGAGGTAATACTACAGGAAGATCTTTTTCCGCGACCGGAACTGTTCCGCATTTTGGGCAGTAAACTATTGGAATAGGAGTTCCCCAGTATCTTTGTCTTGAGAAATTCCAGTCTCTTAACCGGAATGTAACATGCCCTTTTCCCTTTTGTTCTTTCTCAAGTTTAGCAATCACAGCTTTAATGCCTGAATCGCTCTGCATATCCGTGAATTCGGCACTGTTCATCATTATTCCGACATCTTCAAAAGCATTTTGCATCGTATCTGAATTCAGCTCAGAATCCTTCGGTTTTATCACTACCCTGACGGGCAAGTTGAATTTTTTTGCGAACTGAAAATCTCTTTCATCATGCGCAGGAACAGCCATCACACAGCCCGTTCCGTATGATACGAGCACATAATCGCTGATCCAAATAGGAACATTCTCGCCATTAACAGGATTTACCGCATAACTTCCGGTAAAAACTCCTGTCTTCTCTCTTACAGTAGATTGCCTGTCTATCTCGGATAATGATTTTATTGATTCCCGATAGCTTTTTACTTCATTTTTATATTGAGGCTTAGTTATTCTATCTACAAGTTCATGCTCCGGTGCGATCGTACAATAGGTTACTCCGTAAAGTGTATCCGGGCGGGTAGTAAAAACCTCAAAATGTTCGTCACTCCCGGCTATCTGAAACTTTACGATAGCGCCTTCGCTTCTCCCAATCCAATATTTCTGCATCAGCTTTGTTTTCTCAGGAAAATCAACTTTTTCAAGATCGTCCAGCAGCCTCTGCGCATAATCCGTTATTTTAAAGAACCAGCTTTTGATCATTTTCTTTTCGATCACTGTGCTGCAACGGTCGTGCTTACTTTCGGAATCAACGTCTGCATTTGCTACCACAGTACAGCATGTCGGGCAATAATTGGCCATAGCTTCTTTTTGATATACCAATCCTTTTTTATATAATTGTAAAAATATCCACTGTGACCACATATAATATTCCGGTTCCTGCGTGTTCACGACGAAATCATAATCATACATGGCGCCGATATTTCCGAACTGCTCATTGAAGATACGAATATTTTCTTTATTTGATACCGCAGGGTGAATTCCTGTTTTAATTGCATAATTTTCTGCGGGCAATCCTAATGCATCATACCCCACAGGCTGAAACACGTTGAATCCCCTCATTCGTTTGTAGCGGGCGTGCGTATCCATTGGTCCGTAGTTAGACCAGTGACCGATGTGCATTCTGTCGCCTGAAGGATAGGGGAACATAAATAGATTATAATATTTCGGTTTTGAACTTTCGGGGTCAAATTTATAAATTTTCTTTTCTTCCCAGTATTTTCTCCACTTCTGCTCAATTTCTCTAAACGGGTATGACATTTTTCCCTCCGATGTTACTTAAATTTCAAGTTGCTAAAAATAAGAATATTTCCTTTTATAGTAAAGTTATTTTAAACAAAAAAAAAGTCCGGAACCAAGTCCGGACTTTTTCTGATTAAGAGATAAAATTACTTGATCAGCATCATTTTCTTGGTCTGATTTACACCAGCTGCTTTTAGATTGTAGTAGTAAACACCGCTGACAAGTCTTGAAGCGTCAAATGATACTTTGTGCGAACCTTTTACCATCTCGCCGTTAACAAGGTTAGCAACTTCTCTTCCCATTACATCGTAAACGACCAATGATACTTTAGCGTCGTTTGCGAGGTTAAAGTTAATAGTTGTTGTCGGGTTGAACGGGTTAGGATAGTTCTGCTGTAACTCGGTAGCCATCGGAACTGATTCGTCTTCTATTCCGGTATAAATACCGTTAAGAACTGCTCTGAACTCCCAGTTGTCGTTAGGCACTTGTGACCATTCCCAAGCACTTGTTCCTGAGTTCCATACGCCGTCATAAGATCTTCCGTAAGCTGAGTCAGCGCTCATAGTTGCTCTTTCCATAGTCATATAAATAATATCGCTGGTACCGCTTGGAGCCGCAACTCCGACCCAGAAATCGCCAGAAACGTTAAGATCGTAAGATCTCATGTCAACTCTTGTCATAGCCAAACCTTCAGAAGTTACAATGAATGGAGCAACAAGTTCCGTTCCGGGAACTCCTGCATTATCATCCCATACATGGACTTCCATATCTCCGGAAATATGTGTAGTATCTTCATAGGTTCTTAACAGTAAGTATGAAAGCTTACCTGTCATAATAGTTTTGGATTCGTCGCTTCCGGGAACAGTAACTCTGACAGCTTTAGCTTCTCCATCTTCAACTGTCATGTAATAGTCAACATAACCGGAGTCATAAATCATGTGATCACCTGCAATGTAGCTGTAATACGGGCTGTACGCTTCGTTCATCTGAGCAGATCCGTCCATTGCGTAGATCCTGTATTCTACCTGAGATCCTGCAGCCTGAGTTGGAATAGTGAATTCATAGAAATTACCTGAAGTATTTGATGCAGTTACCGACTGCTCGGCTCCGCCGTCAACTGTGTAATATACAATTGCGCTTGCAACACCTGAGAAATCAATTATTTCTATTGCGTCCGTATAATCTCCGAAAACACCTTCATAGTATTTAGGCCCGTAAGGTTCTGTTATGAGAGTAGGAGCACCGTGGTCAACATTATAAGTAGATATGATCAGGTCATCAATGTACATACCGTTTGCTTCGTATCCGCCGTCAGATTCGAATAGGAATCTGAAAGTAACATTGCTCATTCCTGCAAAAGCGTTCATAGGAATAACTTCCTGATGCCAGCCGACTCCTTCCATACTGTAAGTCTGCAGCCTGATCCAAGTGGTTCCGCCATCCATAGAACCTTCAAAATACATATAATCGAAATCTTCTTCAATGTCGTATTTTGTCCAGAATGATATCTCCGCTCCGGGATAAGCAGTGAAATCCATAGGAGTTGCCCACTGAGCGTAAGAATCAACCTCGTCTGCGTTATAATCTCCGCCGGGGCTTTCAGTAAGGGCGTGATCAAATGAAGAATATTCGCCTTCAGCTACAATAGCCCAGTTTCCTGTCAGTGTCCAATTGCCTGCTCCGAATTCGAAATCTTCTATATAGCTGTCCTGACCGTCCATCCATTTTACTGTAAATACACTGCTGTATGAAACATTATCCTCAACATCTCTCATTCCGAAATAAACCTGTCCGTCCAGTAATTCAGCTGTTTCTGCCGCTATTGTACCGGTGTAGGTATAATCGTGGATCTTTGCCGGATCCATAACAAATGGCGTCCATGTAGTTCCGCCGTCTTTTGAGAAGAAACCAGAACACGAAGTTATAGCAGATTCATCGCTGAAAGACACTTCGAGGTTCATCGGATTGTTTATATATGCCATTGTTCCTTTTACATAGTTGAATACAGGCGCGTCAGTATCCAGAACAAAGTCAATTCTGTATTCTGTTGGATCAATATTTACGATCCCGCCGATATCCGTCATATCAAATGTAATATAACCGCTGTCAACAGCCGCAAGCTGAGGAATAACTGCTGTCCAGACTTCGTCTCCGCCTTTTGCTTTTACAAAAGGAAGATCAACTACTGTTATTCCTTCATCAAATGAGTAGTGACCTAAAACTGACTGAACTCCGGAAATATCGTTAACAGTAACTGAAACAGGCATGTCGTTGTTTAGGAAAGCTCCCACAACTGGATATAGGGCTTCGTTTCCTACAAGGTCAACAACAGTCGGGCCTTCGTAGTCATATAATACTTCAACATCATCGATGTACCAATTATCAGCGTCATTCCCTACATAGTGGAATCCGATATATATGTCTTGGCCTACATAAGCACTTAAAGACACATAAATTTTCTCCCATACATTTGCCGCTGTAGGAGTTTCTTCGTAAATTGTTGTCCAAGTCGTCATATCGGTAGAAACAACTACTTCATGTATATCATAGTAAGAAGTGTACACATTGTTCTGCCAAAATGTTAAAGTGCTTGAATTGGTTGCAGGAATGCTGATCAACGGCGTAATCAAATAGTCATCTTGCGGGCTTGCAACATATAAATGTGCCGCAGAATAATTTCCTGAATGAACCTGATGTATTACAGGATCTGAGTCATCTAAGTGAACAAATCCTGCGCCTGTGTAGTCAGTTGACCATCCGACAGGCGGGAAATTACCTTCAAATCCCTGAGTTAAAAGAGGGTTGTCGATTGACCAGCTTAACGAAAACGGAGTTGATTCCGTATAATTCCCAAGATCGTCATAAACGAAAATGACTGCTGTGCCTTCTGTTCCGTCAACCTGTCCCGGAATCGTTCCGGCATATTCATAATAATTAGCTTTAGCCGGAGTAATATCAAAGTTTAACCAGGTAACTCCAGCGTCAACTGAATAAGCTCCTGTAACCGTTGTAATTGAACCCTCATCGGTCATAGCCATAACTAAATTAGCATCATAATCCATGAAAGCCTCTGTGCCGTAGATCGTTCTGACTGAAGGACCGCTTATATCGATACCTGTATATTGCTCGAGTCCAATAGCCATTCTGAGATTATACACTCCTATTCCTGCTCCCCACGCTCCCGGATAACCCAAATATGAGTGCCCGTAAACTCCTGTTCCCGCGTCATAAATTATACGGGGATAACCCTTTCCATCCGCCTCTGTTAATGGAATATGAACAATGTAAAAATCGTCATTAAGAATTAATGGAGCTGTGGGTTGAACGATTTCCCACCCTGCAATAGTAGTAACAAAATCGTCTGATGTCCAAAGAACCGTTACTCCGTCTCTGTCATAAATTTTGTAAGACGAAGTCTTTCCGATGTCGTTAAGATAAGACTGAACCCCGCCGAAATTAACCGGATAGGACAAACCGAAGTCTTCTACATTTACATATGTAGCTCTTTGTTTTACACCACTGTAAATATAAGCTGAAGCTCCCGAGTAGGTGTAATATGCAGTATCTTTACTGGCCAGACTCATATTAGCATGATCTGTAACCCTTTCTGCACCGGTTGGAAACCAGTCAGTAGCAAACGCGCCGGCCATTAAGATAGCCAACAGCATTGTTATCATCTTCTTCATTTCTTTGCCTCCATTTAGTTTTAACTATTTCACTCTGAGCGTTATAATGTATTTAGTAATTTATACAATAAAACCCCATAAGTCAAATAAAAAAGCCCGAAAAATCGGGCTTTTTTATTGATTTAATTTCGGAAAATTACTTGATTAGCATCATTTTTTTGGTCTGGTTTAATTCACCGGCTTTTAAGTTATAATAGTAAACACCGCTGACGAGTCTTGACGCGTCAAATGATACTTTGTGAGAACCGCTTGCCATATCTTTATCAACAAGGTTTGCGACTTCTCTACCCATTACATCGTAAACAACAAGTGAAACTTTTGAATCTTTTGCAAGATTGAAGCTTATTGTTGTTGTCGGGTTGAACGGGTTAGGATAATTCTGTTCAAGTGATGTTGATACCGGAACATGCTCATCGCTTTCAATTCCGTTATAATAACCTATCACGGCTCTTATGTGGTAGTTGGTTCCGGAATACAATGCCCAAGACCAGCCTCCTACGACAGCAGCTCCGTCAAATGATCTGCTGTATGGAGTAGTTCCTGCTTCGCTTGGAGTTTCCATTGTTGTATAAACTATATCAGTCGTAGCTTCAAATCCGACCCAGAAATCTCCGGTAACCACGATGTTATATGGTCTCAGATCAATTCTTGTCATGGCTGAAGTGTTTTCTGACGAGCAGTCCGATTCAACTACGAAAGGCGTAATTATATCTGTGCCCGGCACGCCAGCGTTATCATCCCATATGTGGAACAACATCGGCGCTGAGAAATGATCGAGATCCTGATAATTTCTTATCAGTCCGTATGCGACCTGCTGAGGATTTGCGTCAGGAAGGCTGATCCTTACGGCTCTGGCGTCTCCTGCGTCACAAGTTGTATAATAGCTTACTATTCCAGAATCGTAGATCCTGTGATCTCCTGCAAGATATTCGTAATATGGCGAATAGTCCGCATTTTTATATTCGGTCGTGTCTTCAGCCCAGTATCTGTAAGAAACTAATCTGCCTGCTTCCTGCTGAGGAATCGTTATCTGATACAGACTGTCAACAGTGTTGACTGCTGTAACATATTGTTCACCTGCTATTCCTTCAACTGTATAAAATGCGCCGACTTCATTTACGCCTGTTGCATCTGTAACAACGATTGTGTCAGTGTAATCTCCCAAAGTTCCTTCAAAGAATTCAGGTGCGTAAGGGTCTGATACGATCGTTGGAGCACCGTAGTCTTTGTTATAAGACCTTAGTTCAATGTCATCAATATACATACCGTTGTAGTTCAAGCCTTCGTCAGCTTTCATCTGGAATCTGAAAGTTACCAGAGGCGATCCGGCTACAGCATCAAGAGGTATCTGAACTTTATTCCATCCGACCCCCACTCCGTTCCAAGTTTTTAATCTGATCCAGTTGTAACCGCCGTTATCTGAAACATCAAAATACATATAGTCAAATCCTGCTTCGAGGTCATATTTAACCCAGAATGATATTGATGCAGCCTTAACTGTCGTCCAGTCCATTGGATTTGCCCACATAGCATAAGAAACGGTATTATTAGAATAGTTAGCATTGACACTTTCGGTTAATGAATGAGTTCCTGAGATTGAAGGCTCTTCTTCGATACCCCACAAGCCATTGACCGTCCAATTGCTGATGTCCCCTTCGAAATCTTCATTTACTTCTACTTGACCGTCAAGCCATTTCACTGTGTATTGTCCTGTAGTAAGTTTGTTGCCTGCGGCGTCAGTAACTTCAAAATAAACTCTTCCGTTAAAGAAGACTTCTTCATATAGCCCGCCTGCATTAACTGCTGTATATGGTATTGTTCCGCCATAAACATACTCGTGGGTTTTTGAAGGTGTCAGTGTGAATTCGTATGGGGCGGTAGCGTAGTAATCTTTAGAGAAATAACCTACGCAGCTTGCGATAGCTGATTCATCAAAGAAAGCAAGCTCTAGGTTCATATCGGTGTAAATAAATGTTTCGTTACCGATCAGATATTTAACTACAGCAACTTCATTATCTGCAACAAATTCAATAGGATAGTCGGCAGTTGTTGTTACTAAGTCGCCTATATCGGTAAGGGTAAAGTTTATTGTTCCTGCAGCTTCAGCAGCTTCAGCAGGAATTGTACCTGTCCATACTTCCTCTACATTCTTAGCTTTAGTGAAAATAGCGTCTGCTACAGATCCGCCGATGTCATAATGACCTACAACGGATTTAATTCCGGAAAGGTCTGTAATATTAAGAGTCAAAGTCATGTCATTGTTCAGGAATGCGCCGATCACTGGAAGCAGTGCTTCATTGCCTTTAATGTCCGCGATCTCAGGACCTTCGTAATCATAAAGAAGTTCAACATTGTCAATATACCACTGGTTATTGTAGTCCCCTACATAGTGGAAACCTACATAAACGGTCTGTCCGGCCCATGCTCCGAGAGAAAATTTTAGCTGTTCCCAGACAGCGTCATAGATCACATTCGCGGGATCCATAGGAGTCCACGGCGGAGTATATATCTGAGTCCAGTTAACCATATCTGTCGAAACGCTGACTTCGCAGAAATTATAGTAGTCTGTCCAGTATGAAGTATGCCAAAACGACAGTGTGCATGCATTTTCAGCAGGTAAAGTTAACGGTGGCGTGATCATCCAGTCGTCCTGAGCGCCGCTGTCATCCCAGTGAACTGCAGAATAGACTCCTTCGTAAACGAATCCGCCATCTGCTAGATCGCCTCTTGTGAATCCCGCTCCTACAGTGTCTAATGTCCATCCGTCCGGCGGGAATACAGGTCCTTCAAATCCTTCTTCGAACATAGGTATATCCATTGACCAATTGATCGGGTATTCAGCTGACCATGCAGAGTTGGCCTGATCGTCTGTCAGATTAAATCTTACCAGACCTGTTGTGCCGCCTGCCTGACCAGGAATAGTTCCTGTAAAAGTGTAAGCACCTTTTGTTAGTTGATTCATATTGAAATCAACCCAGCCTGCTCCGATGTCGTACTGAGCCTGCATAGGAGATACTACTGCGTTCTGTTCGTGAACCGTTATCGAAATATCCATGTCTCTAAGCATGAACACTTCCGTTCCGCTGATCTCTCTCAGTGTCGGAGCCAGGATATCTGTTCCTGCATAAGGAGAAAGCTGAACATATGCGAACATTTCGTAGTAATCCGTTCCGTCCGTAAAAGGGCTCCATGAACCGTCATTCTGTTTAAGATAAGTATGTGTAGCGCTCGGGTCAGTTCCCAGTTCAACTCCTGAAAACACTTTTGGATTTCCGGTAGCATCAGGAACGACGGCTACCCAGAAATCATCCTGGATCATGATAGGGATATCAAGAAAAACATCATTGTCATAGGCGATTGACACGACAGGGTCAGACTGCCACAACAAAGTAACTCCGTCCTTGTCGTAAATTTTGTAGCTGAATGTATAGTTCGTATCAGCGTCGTCAAGATATACGCTGACACCGTGAATGTTCATCGGATACGATAGTCCGAAATCTCCTACATCATAAAATGTACCCCTTTCTTTAGCGATCGGGTTCCAGATATAACCGCTTGTTCCGACAACATAAGTGTTCCATGTTGTATCTTTGCTTGCCGAATGTGTTTTCAGATCGGTAACAAAATCCTGTTTTGTGTACCATTCTGCCGCAAATAAGCCCGTAGCGAGAATAGCTAAGGCCAACAGCAACAATTTTTTCATGTTTCCTCCCAGATAATTTTCTTTAGTTATTTCAATTCGCTTCTATAAAACAAAGCACTCCCGTACATCCTTTGGGGGTGTCAAAGAATTTAACTATATAATGTAATTATGTCAAACAAAAAAAAAATGTTTTTTATTATTCAAAAACAGAATTCGGATCAAGACCGTTCTTAAGTTTTCTATATATGTCATTTTCCGCAAACTGCCGGGTCTTTTGAGTTACATTATCCAGATGTTCAAATTTGAAAAAATTATCGTCCGAAGGCATCAGTCTTATCATCAATGATGTGACTATTCCGAACTTTCCAGAACTGCCAGTCATGAATTTTACAAGGTCGTAGCCGGCTACATTTTTAAGCGTTTTACACCCGAATTTCATTAAAGTTCCATCCGGAGCATAGAATTCTATTCCAGTGAAATAGTTTGAAACTGACGAATCCGGCTTTAACGAACAAAATATTCCCCCTGCCGTCCGTTTGGCTCCGATACTTTCAGCCGCGATCGGGAAATAAAGTTCCTGTCCGGCGAGGCTTGTAAACACCTGTTTCCATATGCATCCGGCCTGAAGCTCAATGAACATATTGCTTCTGTCAATTTCAATTATTTTATTTAGACGCTGAGTTGAAAGAAAGACCGTATTATCAGGCGGCCTGAACCCCGAACCGAAGGATGTTCCGCTGCCGATCGGTATCAGCTTTATACCGAACCTGTTCGAAATCTTTATTATCGATCCTAGGGTATTTATATCGTCGGGATAAATTATGAACGAATCGCCGACAGCCTCGTAATTTTTGTGTTCAAGTATCGATATGAGCTTATTTTTATTCTGTCCTGATATCATTTTATTTTTCGGAGCAGATTTCTTATTTCCGAAAATTTAGTCTT
>Ga0154584_1063_pt1 | contig 22305 bp, 19 predicted proteins | sample RifGroF2_FD_116013 | JGI IMG/M metagenome (GOLD analysis project Ga0154584, IMG submission 116013) | Candidatus Delongbacteria bacterium GWF2_40_14
GGTCTGGCAGGATGACCTGGGAAACACATATACAAAACTTTTCCCGAAGATACCTGTTATGGAGACAAAACTGGAATGATCTACGGGATAGGAATAGACCTGATAGAAGTGGAAAGAGTAAAAAAAAGCATCGAAAAGATCAGCGGATTCAAAGAAAAGATCTTCACTTCTAAAGAAATTTCTTACTGCGAATCTAAAAGCAGGAAATTCGAGCATTTTGCAGCGAGGTTTGCGGTGAAGGAGGCCTTTTTCAAAGCAATAGGCACAGGGTGGAGAAACGGCCTGGCTTTTTGTGAAATAGAAGTAGTGAACGATAAACTTGGAAAACCTGAAATACAGGTTTACGGAAAAGCCGGCGAGCTGTTCCGGAAAAATAAATTTAAAAGGGTAAATGTTTCAATATCGCATATTAAAGAGGCTGCTTCTGCGGTCGTGGTAATTGAGACATGAAAAAACGGAGCTTTGTTGTATGTTGGATGAGATAAAAGAAGAACTTGCAGAGATAAATACCAAATACGATCATATCAGGGAGTATCTTTGATCTGGAAAAGTTCAGAAACGAGATAGCTGAACTCGAACTAGAAACGACAAGAGAAGGTTTTTACTCCGATAAGCAGAAAGCGCAGTATGTTTTTGCTGAGATCTCGAGGAAAAAATACTGGGTAGAATCTGCCGGAAAGGCTTCCGCTTTAAAAAAAGACATATCAGACCTGTTCGATATGCTGTCTGACAATGAAGAGGAATCTAAAGAGATTATCTCTGAAATAAAAACCTCTTTTACAGGATATAAGGCGATCGTGGAAGAACTTGAGCTCAGAGGCATGCTTTCGGCACCTGAAGATAAAAAAGACTGCCTCGTTACGATCCACGCCGGATCTGGAGGAACGGAGGCATCAGACTGGGCGAACATGCTTTTAAGGATGTTCACGAGGTTCTTCGACATTATGGGTTTTAGATGGGAAGAGGTCGATTTTCTACCCGGAGACACCGTCGGGATTAAATCGGTGACTCTCGAAGTCAAAGGCGAATACGCTTACGGCTTTTTGAAATCCGAATCGGGTGTTCACAGGCTGATAAGAATTTCGCCTTTCGATGCCGCACATAAAAGGCACACTTCATTCGCTTCTGTCTATGTTTATCCCGAAGCTGACGACATTGAAATTACGGTTGACCCTCAAGATCTGCGAATAGATACCTACAGGTCGTCCGGTGCCGGCGGCCAGCATGTGAACAAGACAGATTCCGCCGTCAGGATCACGCATATTCCTACAGGAATAGTAGCTCAGTCCCAGAACGAAAGATCGCAGACATTTAACAAAGACACAGCCATGAAGATGCTTAAAGCAAGACTGTATCAGAAAAAACTGGATGAGGAAAAAGTAAGGCTGGCGCATATAGAGGATTCAAAAAAAGATATTTCATGGGGAAGCCAGATCAGAACTTATACTTTTCAGCCCTACAATCTGGTAAAAGATCACCGCACCGGGATAGAAACCGGTAATGTGAATTCGGTAATGGACGGAGAGCTGAAGAAGTTCGTGAGAGGCTATTTAATAAAATTCGGTAAATTTGAATAAAAAAAAAGGAAACGGAAATGCTTAATGAAATGTTTGAAGGAATAATAACATCGGTATCCGCCGGTATGAACACAAAAAAAATTGACGGCGTTAAAACCAAAGAAGGCGTTTACCGCCTGAAACTGGAATCGAACGACATTGATTACGATTCAGTAGCCAAATTCAATTCATCTATAAGTTCCACGCTGCTCAATATCCAGCCGATGCCTTTCAGGGCGGTAAATTTCGGAGATCAGACCGTAATGAACCTGGATATTTATTTCTGGGGTGTTGAAGAGGAAGATGACCAGAATCGCGGAACCTATAAAGACCTTGAAGCAAGGCCTGACGCACAATTTAAGAGGGTCAAAATCAAAAATCTTACTGTAAATAATAAAGTAAATATTCCTCATTATATTTTTACTTTAGAGATACCGATGGAAACTGACGCGAAATTTCTCTTCTCGCATCTAAAATCAACTGTTAATTTTAAATTTGACAAAGCTTAAATATGGAATTTTTTCAGTCTGAATATTTCCGCAAAACAGAGAACGGCTCAATAAAATGCCTTCTGTGCGAAAGAGGTTGCGTTTTAAATAACAATCAGAAAGGATACTGCGGTGCCAACTCCAATCGTGACGGAGAACTCATAAACCTTGTTTACGGGCACCCTGTAGCGCTGAACATAGATCCAATCGAGAAAAAACCTCTCTACAGGTTTTTGAAAGGAACGGAAACTTATTCGCTCGGTACCCTCGGGTGCAATTTCAAATGTTCCTGGTGCCAGAATTATAATATCAGCCAGAAGCATTTTGACGACAGGATCCCTTCGGAGACCGTCCTTCCCGACGAAGTGGTTTCAGGCGCAATACAGGCAGATTGCATGTCCGTATCATACACATACAACGAGCCGGCCATATTCTACCCTTATGCGAAAGATATCGGACTTATAGCAAAAGAGAACGGGCTGAAAAATATTTTTGTTACTAACGGCTATCAGACAGAAGGGATAGTATGCGACATGAAGAACTGGGTGGATGCAGTTAACATCGACCTTAAATCCTTCAACAGGGAAAAACACCTCAAATTTACAGGCGGAGAGCTTGATATTGTTCTGAGGAACCTGAAAGCTTTTGCGGATTCCCCGGTTCACCTTGAGGTCACAACTCTGGTAATCCCGGATTTCAATGATTCGGAAGAAGAACTTTCGTCAATTGCAGAATTCATTTTAAACCAGCTCGGCTCTGATGTCCCCTGGCATGTCAGCGCTTTCCATCCGGATTATAAAATGACAGATAGGAACGCTACTGCCTCAGAGAAAATATTTAAAGCCGTTGAGACTGGAAAATCAAAAGGTTTAAAGTATGTTTATCCGGGAAATATCCGCTAAATGAAAATCGACAGAACCAAGATAATATTATTCTCCGTTAAACTCCTGATAGCTATAATTATCTCTTTAGTAGTTGCTTATAATATTGATTCGATCAAATTAAAGCTGATCGTAAAAAACGCGAACATTACCTATATTGTCTTTGCGATCGTTCTTCTGCCTATAAATCTTTATCTTCAGTTCGCGAAGTGGAAATATCTTGTTGACAAGACAACTGAAAAAAAAGCGACTTTGATGCAGATCTGGAGCTCGGTCATACTTGGAATAGGGTTCGGATTCATTACTCCCGGAAGAGTCGGCGAGCTTGGAAAGCTTTTTATTATAAAAAATGCGGACAGGTATAAGCTCTTAAGCATGAGCATAATAGAAAAGATATATGATACTTTTCCGGTGATTTTTTTCGGAATAATATCTCTTCCTTTTTTGCCGCATAATTTTTTCACGGGATCAGCTCTTTTAAGGACAAATCTGATAATACTTGCTTTCGTTATATCGTTTATTTTATATTTTGTCGCCATCCATCCTGGTCTTCTAAGAACTTTTCTTAACTATTTAAGAAACAACATTCTTAAAAACAGTATTAAATTCGGAAGGTTCTGCGACGGACTTCACGGTTTCAAAAAAAGAAATTCAAAAGTGCTTCTTTTATTTTCTTCGAGCCTGTTCCTTGTTTATACAACTCAGTTCGTTCTGCTTATATTCGCATTCGGTGACATAAAAATCTTTCCGGGTTTTATTGGCGTATGGACGGCTATCCTATTAAAAACTTTTCTTCCTTTCAGCCTTGGGGACATAGGTATAAGAGAAGGTACGGCGGCTTATATTTTCCGTTTGTTCGATTTCCCTTCGGAAGCAGCGGTTTCTGCCGCTTTTCTACTTTTTATTATTAACATACTGATTCCTGCAGCAGCTGGTATATTATTTATACCTTTTATTTTAAAAAATGACCGTTGACCACTCTGTAATTATAGACCTTTCTCATCCTCGCTTCCAAAGCTGATTTCATTGATTTTGCGGCGGATGGGTTAGTAAAGCCCAGATCGTTTTTTTCTTCCGGGTCTTTTCCGATATCGAACAGCTCGTATCTTACTCCTGAACTGTCGGGAAAGGCATTCAGCTTCATTTCTGATACGATCAAAGCGCGGGAAAAGATGGGATGCATTTCGTTTATCAGTTCGCTGTTCCTTGATGTGTAACCGTCTTTGTTCACGAATCTGATATCATTTTTTTTTCTGACCGGTGAAATATCCGTCAGAAGGATTTCCTGCCTGATAAACTCCGGATCGAAAAATGACTTCCCCTCAAATGTAAATTTTTTCAGATCATAACCTGCGGCATCCAGAACGGTCGGAAGCACATCCAAAGTTGTATAACGGTTTTTTACTTTCCTTTCGATTTCAAATTGTCTTGAGCTTACATAAAGCGGTATTTTATACATATCTGTACGAAGCCCTTCTCCGCCCTTCGGGATCCCGAAAAGGCATATCACCGCTTTATCTTTTATTCTACTGTTTTCAAACTCATGATATATCATATTTATTTCATCGTTCAGATAATTAAGATAAGCTTCTTCAGGTTTTTTATCTGCAAGCCTGTAATATGGATAAGGAAGATGGTCTCTGTAGTCGGGTATGGTATAATACAAAAGAAAGCTTTCGTTCCTGCCTCCGGCCGTTTGAGAAATTTGTCTTTTAAGATAAGTCCTATCCCTGTATCCTGAGATTAGCCTTGCTTCGGGAAAAGCGCCTTCTCTTAAGCTGTTGTTAAAAATTACCGGCGTTAAAAAGTGAGAAAGAAGAACTTTCGATCTCAATATATTTTCTGCTGTTGGGAACAAATGACCCTCTCCGCCTTCCTCTGCAGTTCTCTCAAGCCTGAAGCTGATGTCGGAATAATCAACTGCGTTTATACCGATTCCGTTCAAAAGCTTAAAAACCGTTTTGTCCCGGGAATTCAAACTTAGAAGTCCGTCTGAAAACTCCCATTTTTCAGGGCTCAAAGAAGTGAGAACTGATAAAATAACAGATTGGGGATCAAGCACCGGTGTAAAGCAATTTTCAAAATCGTATGAATGACTTTTAAGCTCCTTTAAGGCAAACCTGTCTTTTATATTGGCTGCAGACAAATACGATCTTTCCAGGTTCTCTACGCCTATGAATACTATATTTTTGATTTCTGAACTGACCGAAGCATTTAAAAAGCCGTAGTTGAATATAAAAAGAACTGACAATACCACTGCTGCGAAATATGCCAATGTCCTATTGGTTCCGTGGTACATTGACAGGTTCTTGACAAGATTGTGTATGCTCATAATTATTATAATCGCAAAAAAAACTGTGAAATACAACGGAGAGAACTTGTCCCTTATAAAAGCGAAAAGACCGCTAAGCCAGAATGAATTATTCAGAAGCGTATCTTTAAAAAGCAGAGGATTGTTTATCAGCTCTCTCAAGGTAAGTGCAAGAAGAGCCAGAAAAGAAATGCCGAAGTTTTTCAGAAAATATTTTGAGTACTTTTTAATATCGTTTTCGAAAGTATAGGAATACTTTTTCCTTTTTTTTGCAAATATACCTGCACTTAATCCGCCTATTATCAGGCCGAGCAGTGTGTATGATATAAATATTTTGGTCTGCTCGAAATAATAAGCCGAACCGGTAAAAACCTCTGTTTTATAGAACATCAGTTCCAGAAAATATATTGTCCATACAATAAAAAGCGACGGAAAAGTATTTTTTAATATACGGTATATCATTCGGTTTCAGCTTCTGAAGATTTTATTTTGAATTTTGAATCGAAAAGTTCCCAGGAAACTATAGTTAAGGCGGCTATTAATGGACCGACCAGGAATCCGGCCATACCCATCCATGCTATACCGCCTACGCTCGAAACAAACATAACAACTGGATGAAGCCCGCTTCTGTCGCCGGCAAGCTTGGGTTTGATTATATTCTGGTCTATAAGAATTACTCCCGCACCGAATATGAGAAGGATTATGCCTTTCGCTACGCTACCGCCCATAATAAGAAAAATTGCCGCAGGGACAATAACAGTATTGGCTCCAACTATCGGCAGCATTGACAATATCACCATTATGATCGCCCAGAAAAATGGCGATGATATCCCCACTATCAAAAACAGTATCCCTCCGTATATTCCTTCAGCTATCCCGATCAGAAATGTGTAAATTATTATCGTGTCGGTAATTTTAACAAGCTCGACAACTGCCTTTTTTTCATCCTCTCTTTCAAAAGGTAGTACGCTTCTAATTTTAGAGAGTAGCTTTTTACTGTCGAGAAACAGGAAAAAAAGCATGAACGGAGTTATGAAAAGGTGCATCAGGAATGACGTAATATTGAAAAAAGCCGACTGTAGTGCTCTCATAAGAAATGAGCTTACAGTAGTAACAACATCGGCACTGATCTCTTTGAACTTTTCCAGGTCCAGCGAACTTATTTCGGCTGATAATTTCTCCCCGATCAAGGGAATTCTCGCAGCATATTCACTTAATGACTCCGCGGTCATCATTTCGCGATAAACCGGCATATTATCTCTTACATTCCTATAAATATCCGAGGCTTCAAGAGACACCGACATTCCGAAAAAGAATAATGGCACCGAAACTATAAAAACAACTATCAGAGTTGTATAAACCGCAGCTTTTTTTCTGCTTTTTGTTTTCTTCAGAATAAATGCGAACGGCTTTCTGAAAATTATATAAAGAACGATCGAGAGAAAAATGTCTGTTAAAAACGGAAGAAGGAGATTTAAAAAGGAAAATGAAATAATTAAAAGAAACCCGAGAAAAAAATAATCGTTCATCTTTAGATTCTTCATTTCAGATCCTCCTTCCTAAACATATTTCCTGTCCAGACTTCTGTATTGTACCGCTTCGGCTATGTGCTCCACCGAGATATCCTCCCTTCCGGCCAGGTCAGCTATCGTTCTCGCGACTTTCAATATCCTGTTGTAAGCCCTAGCCGACAATGAAAGTGACTCTATGGCTCTTTTAAGTATTGAATCAGAAGATGCGTCAAGAGCGCAGTATTTTTTCAGATCTTTCTGATTCATGCCTGAGTTGCAATAAATGTTCCTTCCGTAATACCTTAAGGTCTGGATCTTTCTCGCTTTGATAACTCTCTGCCTTATCGCGTCCGATTTCTCAGCGTCCTTTTTTTGAGAAAGTTCGTCGTATTTTAAAGCCGGAACCTCTATGTGTATGTCGATCCTGTCCATCAGCGGGCCGGATATTCTGCTCAAGTATGTCCTAATCTTATTTGTCGGACATGAGCATTCTCTCGTCGGATCGCCGTAATATCCGCAGGGACAGGGATTCATCGCGGCGACCATTATGAAGTTGGATGGAAATTTTAAAGTCGAAGCTGCTCTCGCAATGGTTACCTCCCTGTCTTCCAAAGGCTGCCGCATTACTTCGAGAACATTTTTTTTGAATTCCGGAAGCTCATCAAGAAAAAGAACTCCGTTGTGAGCCAGGCTGATCTCGCCCGGCTTAGGGAATCTTCCTCCGCCGACCAGGGCTGAATCCGATATCGAATGATGCGGTGACCTGAATGGCCTTGTAGCGATTATTCCTTTTTCGTGGGGAAGCAGTCCTGCTACTGAATATATCTTGGTCGTTTCGAGCGATTCCTCAAGCGTCAGGTTAGGCAGGATTGTCGCGAATCTTTTCGAAAGCATTGATTTTCCGCTTCCGGGCGGCCCGATCATAAGTATATTATGACCTCCCGCAGCAGCTATTTCAAGGGCTCTTTTTACATGATACTGTCCTTTGACTTCGGAAAAATCAATTTCCCACTGATTCAGCTCTTCAAATAACCTGTTCACATCAATCTTTCTCGGCTCGATCTCTATCCTCCCGTTGAAAAAATCGACAATTTCATTCAGGCTTCCGACAGCGTATATTTTTGATCCGGGAATCACCGCGGCTTCATCCGCATTCTCTTTCGGCAAAAGTATGCCTTTATATTTGTTCTCCGCCATGACCGAGATCGGGAGAGCTCCTTTGACCGGCCTTACCGTTCCGTCCAGAGAAAGCTCTCCAAGAATTATATAATCTTTTGTTTTTTCAATATCGATCTGTCCCGTGGCTCCCAGTATAGCTATAGCTATAGGGAGGTCATAGGACGAACCTTCCTTTTTTATATCTGCCGGGGCAAGATTTACGGTAATTTTCTTAATTGGAAACAAATATTCCGAATTTTTGATCGCAGCATTGATCCTGTCTTTGCTTTCCTTTACCACACTGTCCGGCAGACCGACGATGGACAGTCCAGGAAGGCCTCTCTCCAAATGGGTCTCCACTTCTACCGTAAAAGCGTCAAGTCCGATTACCGCCGCCGATAAAACTTTTGCTAACATTAATGCTCCGGTTAAACACAATACTTTTCGTTCAAAATTACTCCAATTGTATTTTAAAGTCAATTAAATTAAAAATATAATATTAATTTCGAACATTTTTCAATTTACATTCAGAATAATTTTCATTATCTATCAGTACATTTTGAAACGAAATAATTAAAATTCGGAGAATGATATGGCAAAAATGAAAGTTTTGGCAAAATTAAAAGCAGAAAAAGGGTTGTGGATGGCCGAAAAGGATATTCCTGAGATAGGATTGAACGACATTCTTATAAAGATCAAAAAAACTGCTATTTGCGGAACCGACCTTCACATTTACAAATGGGACGAATGGTCTCAAAAAACAATCACTATCGGACAAACCATAGGACACGAATATGTGGGCACAGTAGCAGCTATGGGTCCCGGCGTAAAACATTTTCAGATCGGCGAGAGAGTTACCGGGGAAGGCCATATAGCCTGCGGGCACTGCAGAAACTGCAGAAGAGGTAAAAAACATGTCTGCGAAAACACTGTTGGAATAGGCGTAAATATCGACGGCGCTTTTGCTGAATATTTAAAGGTACCCGCCGAAAATGTTATGAAGATAAATCCCAAGATCTCTGATGATTATATCGCCATTATGGATCCGTTCGGGAATGCGGCTCATACAGCCCTGTCTTTCCCTGTGATCGGCGAGGATGTTCTGATTACTGGAGCAGGACTTATCGGAAGTATGGCAGTTGCCATCTGCAGATTCGCCGGAGCCAGACACATCGTAGTTACCGACATCAGTGAATACAGACTTGACATAGCCAGAAAAATGGGTGCTACAAGAGCCATAAATCCTATGAAAACAAAAATAAAAGATGTTATGAAAGAACTGGGTATGGTAGGCTTTGATGTCGGTCTTGAAATGTCAGGATCGCCAGCCGCTTTCAACGATATGATCTCCAATATGTATAACGGTTCAAAGATCGCGCTTCTCGGCATCCTTCCTTCAAATACACAGGTGGCATGGAGCGACATAATTTTCAAAGCCCTCACTCTTAAAGGAATTTACGGTAGAGAGATGTTCGAGACATGGTATAAAATGGAGCAGATGCTGATAGCCGGACTCGACCTCGGCCCGATAATAACCCATCACTATAAAGTTGCCGATTTCCAGAAAGGGTTTGATGTAATGGAGACCGGAGAAAGTGGCAAAGTGATACTCGACTGGGAATAAAGAATGGCTTTAGTAGTTCAGAAATACGGGGGGAGCAGTCTTGCGACCCCCGATAAGATAAAAGCTCTCGCGGAAAGGATAGTCTCACGCTACGATAAAGGCGACAGGCTCGTCATCGTGGTCTCCGCCATGGGTAACACGACCAATCAGCTAGAAGCGAAAGCAAATGCATTATCGAAAGATCCCGACCCGAGAGAAGTTGACATGCTCATATCCATAGGGGAAAGGGAATCGATTTCGCTTGTGGCGATCGCCATAAACAGCATCCGTCCCGGACTTGCAATATCATTTACGGGATCTCAGATTGGGCTTATTACGGATAATAATCACAGGAACGCCAGAATTTTAGAGATAAAGGGCGACAGACTCGTTGACGCGCTCGGTAAGGGTAAAATACCCATCATAGCCGGTTTTCAGGGCGTCAGCACGGACAAACAGATCACTACGCTCGGCAGGGGCGGATCGGACACGACAGCCGTGGCCGTGACGGCGGCTATAAAAGCCGACTCATGCGAGATATACTCCGATGTCGTCGGAGTTTACAGCGCAGACCCGAAGAACTGCGATGCGCCTGTACTGATAAAAGAACTCGATTACGAGACTATGCTCACCATATCGTCCTTAGGCGCAAAAGTCTTAAAGGACGCCGCTGTTGAGTATGCTCACAGGCTTGGTGTTAAGATCACAACCGGACTTACCTGGACCGGCGAAACCGGAACGACAGTCTGCAAAGAATCTTCTCTTGACAAAAATAAATTCATCTCGCTTGTGCTTAATGATAAACTAAGCTACAAACAGACAAAAGACGGATTGACCCTACCTTCAGATCTTTCAAGGGTCCGTTTCTGCCAGTTATCTGATTCGTGCGGTTTAATTGTCCTTAACAGTCTTCCTGATAATAATTCGCTCCACTGTTCTTCTCTCGCTTTAGTCGGCTCCGGGTTGCGCAGCGAAGGTGTAAAATTGAACGACATGAAGAATATTATATGCGGAAACAGTCGTATAGTGGCAGCTGATATTTCAGATATAAAATTTGAGATATATACTGACACTGCAATATCAAGAGATGTTTTTAATAAAATCCACCATATCTTTTTCGGATAAATTCAGCTTTTTTTTTGCAATTTTATGTTTACTTGCAGAACATTATTACTTATATTTCTTTACTATTAGTGAATAAGATTATACACGAGAGGTTGTAAAGTGAGCGAATTAAATAAGATAGAACTTCAGTTCAAGGATAAAATAAAGGCATATCTCAATCAAAACTCATTCAACACATGGGTAAAACCTTTAAAAATAGTTCAGATCGAAAACGAGAAAATCTCTATACAAGTCCCGTCCAAGATCCATATTGATTATATAAAAGGACAATACAAAGCAGTTTTTGAAAAAACTTTAAGCGAAATACTCGCAAGAGAAAACCCCGTAATTAAGTTTTTAATCGATGCCGACACAGATTTTAGTTTTGAGCATAAAGCAGATATCGATACACAGACAAAAAAAGTAAAAATTCTCCCAAAGACTAGAGTCGCTCCCTACAAAGAAACTTCTTTAAATCCAAAATACACATTTGAAAATTTTGTTTCGGGCAACGGAAATGAAACTGCATATGTTTCCTCACTTCAGGTAGCAAAAAACATAAAAAATACCCAATATAACCCCTTATTGATATTTGGAGGAGTCGGACTTGGAAAAACTCACCTGGTATCAGCTATAGGAAATTATGTTTTTAACAATGAGCCCGACAGAAACATTCTTTATCTTTCATCTGATATTTTAGTCCAGCAGCTGGTAAACCATATTCATAAAAACACCATTGATGATTATAAAAGTTATCTCTGTACGAAAGATCTGATCATTATTGACGATATTCAGTTTTTGGCAAAAAAAGAAAAAAGTATGCAGGAACTTTTCCATATTTTCAATCATATTTACAACAGCGGCGGACAGATTGTCATGACATCAGATTTTCATCCCAACGAGATCCACGACCTTGACGACAGGCTTAAATCAAGATTCAAAATGGGGCTTATAACCGATGTAAGACCTCCAGATTTGGAAACAAGAGCGGCAATCATACGGTTAAAAGCTGAGGAAATAAATTTTAATCTTGAAGATGATATAGTTATGTTTATTGCCAATAACATAAATACAAATGTTAGAGATCTTGAAGGGGCTGTTAAAAAACTGTATTTTTACTACTCACATTTCAATAAAGAGATAGGGATAAACAAAGCCAAGGAAATCCTTAAAGAACTTATAACATCAAAAAAATCAACTTTAAACATAGATAAAATACAGGATATTGTATCAGAGTTTTTTTCTATTCCCAAAGACCTTTTGATGAAGAAAACAAGAACCAAAGAGATCGCGGATGCAAGGGCGGTTGCGATGTATCTTTGCACCACTCAGCTTAAGGCGACAACAACAAGTATAGGAGTTCATTTCGGCGGAAGGGAACATAGTACTGTATCTCACGCGGCTAATAAAATCCAAAAGAAATTAAACACTAAAGATCCTGAAGTAACTAAAATGATAGAAGAGATTCTGAATGTAATTAACTTATCGACTTGTTGACAAGTGATAATTGTGAATAACCCAAAAAATGCATTAATGAACAAAAGGTGTAAGTGATATGAACGGGTTTTGCGGTTTTAAAATGTTTTTATCTTGTTTTTATTTCAGAAAATACATGGTTGTTCACATATTGTCGGTGCTAATAACGATAATAATCTTAATAAAATTTAATAATTGATTAAAAAAAAGGAGCTGTTATGATCTTCTCAACACTTAAGTCAAATTTGATGACTCAGTTGTCACTGATCAATCCGATTCTTCCTGCACATAGTGCAAAACCGATTACAGAGTGTATAATCCTTGGGTTGAAGGATAATGAACTTACAATTACGGCAACAGACATCTCCGTTACCCTTGTAAATAAAGTTGAGGTGAATGGTGTAGAAGATGGAACAGTAGTTGTACACGGTAAAAAATTCATAAACATAGTGAAAAGTCTTCCTGATACTCTCCTTACTGTCAAAAAAGAAGGCAGTCTTGTTAAAATAATTTCAAACAATATTAAGTTTGAACTGTCTTTAACAGAGGATTATGAAGATTTTCCCGCCACCCCAAAAAACCTTTCAGGTAATAATCTCGTGATCGATACTTTAAAGCTTAAAAACTATATCGAAAAAACTGTTTTTACAGTATCTCCGGATCAGTTGAGGGCAGTGCTTACAGGTGTTCTTTTTTCGCTTAAACTTAATTCTCTTACGATGGTAGCTACCGACAGTGTGAGACTGGTAAAACTCGAAGATAAAATTGTCAAATACGAAGGCGAAGACACAGACATGATACTTCCGGCAAAATCCCTTCAGATAGTTGCAAACGCAATAGATAAAAACGAGGAATGTCTGATATATTTTGAAGAGAACTATGTAGAATTCCGTTTTGGAACAGTTGTAATATTTTCAAGACTGATAAACGGAAAGTATCCGGCATATCAGGCTATAATCCCCGCCAATAATCAGCTTAAAGCCAAGTTTGACAAACAGACAGCGATTTTGGCTTTAGGAAGAGTATCACTGGCCTGCAACCCCGTAACTAAACTGATCAAATTCAATTTGGAACCGGGACAGCTTCTGATAAATACAGAAGACAGCAATTCATCGTCAAAAGCAGAAGAAAGCATTCCGTTAGACTATGCAGGCGAAAAACTTCTTATAGGGTTCAATTCAACAAAAATAATCGAACTTTTCAAAAACATAAGTACAGAAATGATACTTTTGGAGATCAGCAGCGGGAAAAAACCGGTTATCATAAAACCGTTCGAGTCCAACGATACTTATGAATTAATGATGCTTTTAATGCCTTCATCAGTTGATAATTCGGGCAATAACTAAAGGATGAAATTAAGAAAAATAGAACTGGCGAATTTCAGGAATTATGAAAAGCTTGAACTCGAATTCTCAAAAAATATAATTTGTTTTACAGGATTGAACGGTCAGGGAAAAACAAATATTGTCGAGGCTATTTCGGTTTTGGGGCTTCTAAACAGTTTCAGGACAAGCAATTATTCTGATCTGCTCAAATTCAATACCGACTATTTTTTCTTAAAAGCATTTTTTCAGAACAGCAGCAAAAGAGATCTTGAAGTTAAGATCAGTTATGACAAAGAGATAAAGAAAATTATGTTTCAAAATAAAAGGATACTGAGGTTCTCGGAAATGTGGGGAAAAATTCCGATAGTGTATCTTATGCCCGACGAGAGCGTTATTACAACAGGACCGCCTAACGCAAGAAGGGAATTCGGAGATAAATTATTATCAATGGTCGATGCAGAATATTTTTCTGCGCTGAATGATTATAATACCATTGTGAAACATAAAAATAAAGTTCTGTTCAGCTTGAAGGGTGGAGAAACTCTTAATGCTGAAATGATCAGTATTTACAATTCTAAAATAGCAGAACTCGGAACAAAATTATATATTAAGCGAATAGCATTTCTTGAAATTTTTACGGTGTACTTTAAAGGCATTCTGCTTAAAATATCTGACGGGCTTTATAAAGGAGAAATCAGGTATGAAACTCTTATGGATGAGAAAAATTACTTTAAAAGTCTGCATGAAAATCTAAAAAAATATCAAAAAGATGAGATAAGAAGGGGAACAACGCTGGTTGGGGCTCACAAAGACGACCTTGATTTTATGATCGACTCAAGATCACTGCGTAAATTCGGATCTAAAGGGCAGCATAAGCTTTTTCTGGTAGCGCTAAAACTGGCAGAAATAGAATACATAAAATCCATAACCGACGAATACCCTATTTTCATTCTTGACGACCTTTATTCCGAAATAGACGAGAAAAAGAGTCTTCAGGTAGCGAAAATACTGGATAATGATATTCAGACATTTATTACAACGAGCAACAGCAGGATAATTGACCAACTCGACAAAAACAGTTCACAGCTTTTCAGAATAGACAATGGAGTTTGCGAAGCGGTATAGATTATGAAAAAAAGACTTGATCACGCATATAATCCTCCAAGAAAGATACCAAAGATAGATTCTGTGCTTTCATCTGTCGTATCTTCAAGTCCTGAGTTCGGGAAGCTTGGAGTTATCATGGCGATATTAAACGCATGGAAAGAAACGCTCGGGGAAAAACTATCGGGAGTTACAAAAATAATCAAATATGAAAATAGTGTTCTTTACGTTAAAGTAACAAGCTCTGCTTGGAGAAATGAATTTTATCATATTGAGGATGAAATTAAATCAAACCTGAGAGCCAGGCTGGGGAAAATAAAAATAACGAAAATAATGTTCGTTTAGCCGGAGGAATTAATGAGCGAGATAGAAAACACAGGAAAAGATGCTTATTCAGCAGATACGATAACCGTATTAAAAGGCCTCGAAGCGGTCAGGATGAGACCGGCGATGTACATCGGAGACATCGGGTCCAGAGGTCTTCACCACTTAGTAAACGAGGTAGTGGATAATTCGATCGATGAAGCGCTTGCAGGCCACTGTACAAAAGTAGAAGTAGAGATAACTCAAGACGGCGCGGTTTCCGTTCTGGATAACGGAAGGGGGATCCCTGTTGATCTTCACAAAGAGGAAAATAAACCTGGAGTAGAAGTTGCCATGACAATACTTCATGCCGGGGGTAAATTCGATAAGGAAAATTATAAGGTTTCAGGCGGTCTCCACGGGGTAGGAGTTTCATGCGTTAACGCGCTATCAAGACTGATGATAACCGAAGTATATAGGGAAGGAAAACACTATAAAATAGAGTTTGAAAAAGGTATAACTGTAAAACCGCTTGAAGTCGTGGAAGGCTCTGAAATCAGGGGGACAAAACAGACATTTTATCCTGATCCTAAAATATTTGAAACAACAGTGTTTAATTATGAAACTATTGCTCACAGGCTTAGAGTGCTGGCGTTTCTTAACAAGGGGCTTAAGATCACACTTAAAGACAATAGAGAAATCTCTAGAAAAGAAGACGGAACTCTGCCGTTTTTCGAATTCCAGTATCACGGCGGACTTAAAGAATTTGTAAAATATATCGATGAAAATAAAAAAAGCGTATGCGAACCTATTCTGATTGAAAAAACAGTTGATGATTACCCCATGGAAATAGCTTTGTCATGGAACGACACATACAGAGAAAACATTGAGTCTTATGTAAACAATATTCATACGATAGAAGGCGGTACGCACGAAGAAGGATTTAAATCCGCTCTGACAAGAGCTATAAATAAATATGCGATCGACAGCAAGATCTTTAAAAACGACAAAATGAAGCTTGCCGGGTCGGATGTAAGGGAAGGTTTGACGGCGGTTATATCTATTAAAGTTATGGAACCACAGTTTGAAGGTCAGACAAAAACAAAACTGGGCAACGGCGAAATAACGGGTATGGTTCAGTCATTGGTTTATGAAAAGCTGCTTGAATGGATGAATGAAAATCCAAGAATTTCCAGAATGATACTGGATAAATGTACTGAAGCTCTAAGGGCCAGAGAGGCGGCTCATAAAGCTAAAGACCTCATCAGAAGAAAATCGGCATTTGAAGGCGGATCGATGCCTGCAAAACTCTACGACTGTTCAAAAGGATCTGATCCGATGGATTGCGAATTATTTATTGTCGAGGGAGATTCCGCAGGCGGTTCTGCAGTTGACGGAAGAGATATAAAAACACAGGCCGTTCTTCCTTTAAGGGGAAAGATACTTAATGTGGAAAAAGCCAGGCTTGATAAAATGCTTGCGAACGAAGAGATAAAAAATCTTATAAACGCCATCGGAACAGGGATAGGCGATTCTGAGATCGACTTTGTGCCAGGACAAAACGGAGATTCTTCAGCTTTTTCTTCAAACGGCGACGGATTCGTTCTTGAAAGACTGAGATACGGCAAGATCATTGTCATGACAGATGCCGATATTGACGGAGCGCATATAAACACGCTGATGCTTACATTTTTCTACAGATATATGCCGGAGCTTATAAAAAGAGGCCACATTTATCTGGCAATGCCTCCGCTCTACAGGGTAACGAAGGGAAAAATATCACACTATATATATCCCGGGAACGAAGATGAGAAGGCCAGAATTTTAGAAGAACTTGGCGGTGAGGATGCTAAAGGTATTCAGGTACAAAGGTACAAGGGACTGGGAGAGATGAACCCCGAGCAGCTTAAGGAGACGACCCTAGATCCTGAGAAAAGACTGATCAAAAGGATAAATATTGATGACGCCGTTGAAGCCGACAGGATTTTCACTATGCTCATGGGCGATGATGTTCCGCCGAGAAAAGATTTCATTATAGAAAAATGCCACTTTGCACAGAACATTGATGCATGACGGGTATAAAATACGAAAAGCGGAGATCGGAGATTCTTTTGAAATAGCAAAAGTTCATGTTGACTGCTGGAGAACCACTTACAAAGGTATAGTCCCTGACGAAAAGCTTGACGGAATGTCTTATGAAAAGAGCGATCTAAAATGGAAAGCGATTTTTACGGATAGTCCTCATCCTTTCTGTAGTTTTCTTGTAGCGGAAAAAAATGGAAAAATTATAGGTTTCTGCTCGGGAGGAAAAATCCGGAAGCTTTCAAAAAGAACAGAAGGGTACGAAGGCGAGATTAAAGCGATTTATATACTTAAAGAGCATCAAAAAAAGGGGCTTGGTAAAAAAATTATAGCACTTTATGAAGAAATATTTAGACAAAACAAAATTTTTTCGTATATTATATGGGTGCTGAAAGATAATGAATCGAAGAATTTCTATAAGAAACTTGGCGGAAAACTTATTACCACAAAGACTTATGAGATCGGAGGAAAAAGATTAAAAGGACTTTGTTTCGGATTTAAAATATCAAACGGGGAAGGTCAATGAATTTCAAAGAAAATGTGATTAAAACGATTAAAGAAAGAAAATCTGCGCTATGCGTAGGATTAGATGTTGAGCTTAACAAACTTCCTGCTGTTTTAAAAAACGAAAAAGACCCGGTTCTAAAATTCAACAAAGAGATTATCGAAGCTACGAAAGGGTTTGCCGCAGCATATAAACCGAATCTGGCATTTTATGAACAATTCGGAACAAAGGGGATGGAGTATTTTGAAAAAACGCTGGAATACATCGGCGACAGCGTTATAAAGATAGCCGATGCAAAAAGAGGCGATATCGGAAATACATCCAAAAAATACGCTCAGGCTTTTTTTGAACACTTTAACTGTGATGCGATAACGGTCAGTCCGTATATGGGCGAGGATTCGATAAGTCCATTCCTTGACAGAGAAGATAAAGGCGTTTTTATACTTGCGCTGACATCGAACAAAGGATCGTTTGATTTTCAGATGCAGAAGATGGCTGACGGGAGATATTTATACGAATTTGTTATTGAGAAGATCAATAGTTGGAATACAAAAAAGAACTGCGGCCTTGTGGTTGGAGCAACGCACCCGCAGATGTTCGAAGGCATCAGAAGATCGGCTCCCGACCTGCCTTATTTAATACCAGGTATAGGTGCTCAGGGTGGAGACCTTGAAAATACTGTGAAATACGGATTTGTAAAAAACGATGTTCTCGCTCTTGTGAATTCTTCGAGAGGTATAATTTTCGCTTCTGATGGAGCGGATTTTGCGGAAAGAGCAGGAGAAGAAGCAAAAAAACTAAGGGATCAGATAAACAGTTGTCTGAAATAGGTAATGAGCAATCTTAAACAGCTTATAGATTCAAATTTTCTGGAATACGCAAATTATGTCGTAAAGGAAAGGGCTATACCCGACATTAAAGACGGCCTTAAACCTGTTCAGCGCAGGGTTCTGTATTCAATGTTCAGAATGGATGACGGAAGATTCAATAAGGTCGCGAACATTGTAGGACACACAATGCAGTTCCATCCGCATGGAGATCAGTCAATCGGCGATGCTCTGGTCGGGCTGGCGCAAAAGGATTATTTTATTGACATGCAGGGGAATTTCGGAAACATAATTACAGGCGACGGCGCCGCTGCGGCAAGATATATTGAGGCAAGGCTGACTCCGCTTGCGAAAGAAGTACTTTTCAATAGCGACATAACAGAATTTAAAGATTCATACGACAGAAGAAACCAGGAGCCGGTTTTTCTTCCAGCAAAGATCCCTGTGCTATTGCTTCTCGGTGTTGAAGGCATAGCCGTTGGAATGGCGACAAAAATACTTCCGCATAATTTCCAGGAAGTGCTTCAGGCTCAGATCGACTATCTTGAAGGTAAAGAATTCAGTCTTTACCCGGATTTTATACATGGCGGTCTGATAGATGTGAGCGGATATAGTGACGGAAACGGCAAAGTAAGGGTCAGGGCAGTAATTGAAGCTCCGACGGATAAAAAGCTGGTTATAAAGGAAATTCCTTTTGGAACCACCACCGAATCGGTTATTGCGTCTATTGAAAAACAGTCCAAGTCCGGCAAGCTGAAGATCGCGTCAATAAACGACTATACAACATCTGAAGTGGAGATAGAAGTCAATCTTGCGAGAGGTTACAATTCAGATGAGGCTATATCAGCGCTGTATGCGTTTTCAGAATGCGAGCAGAGTATTTCAGTATCGCTGCTTGTTATAAATGATGACATGCCGGTGATCACAACCGTTACTGATGTCGTAAAAGAAACAACGGATAATCTCGTCGGATATTTGAAAAAGGAACTTGAGATCAGGCTTGAGCTGCTGAATGAGAAATTCCATGCAAGGACGCTTGCGCAGATATTCATAGAAAATCGCATTTATCAGAGGATTGAAGAGCTTAACAATTATAAAATGATACTGAAAGCAGTTCTTGAAGCTTTTATTCCATTTTCTTCAGAGCTGATAAGAGAAGTGACTTACGACGATGTCGAAAAACTTCTTCAGCTCCAGATTAAAAAAATATCAAGATTCGACCTGAATAAAAACAAAAAAGAACTTAAAGATATTGAAACTGAAATAAAACTTGTCAAGAAAAACCTCGGAAGGATTACCGGATTCACAATAGATTATATTAAGGATATTTTAGAGAAATACGGGCCTGCGTATCCGAGAAAAACAAAAATTGAAAGCCTTGAAACTATACTTGCGAAGGATGCCGCAATAGAGAATATAAAATTATGCTATGATAGAGCTAACGGATATTTAGGAACCAACCTGAAATCCGAGGAATTTATTATGGTAAGCGAATTCTCACATGTGCTTCTGATGTTCAAGAACGGAATGCATAAGGTCGTGAGGGTAAATGAGAAGGAGTTCATAGGAAAAGGTCTTCAGTATTTCGATGTTGCAAACCGTATTAACGGTAATGTTTTTTCGATCATTTACAGGGATAAAAAAACAAATTACTGTTATTTGAAACGTTTTTCTGAAATTAAGTATATTCTCGATAAAGAGTACAGGTTTTACCCTGAAGGATGCAGATTGGAATATTTTACTAAACGGACTGATCTTCATTTTACATGTGAGCTAGAACCTTCAAAAAAAATGAGAAATTTCCTGGTAGAATTTGATCTAAAGGAATTTAAAGTCAAAGGGCTTTCGGCAAACGGGATCAGAATGTCAAATAAGAATATAATAAAGATAAAAGCGGAAAAACTCGAGAACGGCTGCACATCAGAAGAAGTCCCGGAAGAAACAACAGTAATTACTGAAACTCTGCCGCTGGAAATTCCCGGTGAGAGTAGAATTGAAAACAAAAAAAAACAAAGCAAAATTCAGCCTGATCTTTTCGGAGATGACGAGGAAAAATGATATACATTTATGAACGGGGGTAATTTATGAAAGAACTATTTTTAGCAGTACTGATCATCAGTTCAATAACTTTTTCTCAGTCTGAGGACTCTATTTTAGGCGATACGGTTCTTGAAGAGGATGTTCCGTCTATTGAAATATCAGTCCCGGTTCAGACAGAAGATGAGCCGGAAGCAGTTATTGAGGAATCGCTCCCTCAGGAAATAATTGAACCTATAGAAGTTCCTGTTGTTCCTGTTGAAACGGCTGAAACTGACAGTGCAAGATCCGAGAGAATTACAGCCCTTATACAAAATATTTTTGACGGAAAAAATCTGACTATGGAAGATATAATTGCGGGCGATGATCCGGAACTTAACGGTTATATTTCCAATATTCAGGCTGCGCCTTTTGATAATAACCTTCTAAGCTTCGAAGTTACGACAACTGATGACAAATCAATAAAACTGATACTTTATAATATCGAATCTCAGTTTTTAGTACAGGTTTCCCCGATAGAAGATTATGAGCGCAATATACGGCGCATGTCTTTTCCTGTTCAGGACAGAGGTGCGAACTGGCATCCTGATAAAAATTATATGGTATTTTGCTCCAACGGGTTTGAGAACAGGGACCAGATATATATTGTAGAAATCTCAGATCCGCATTTAATGGATGAATCAAGTATAAAAGTATCAAGGCTGGATTTTGAAGAACCGAAAGGAACCGTGAACCATTGTATGCATGCAGATTTCAATTCGACAGGGGAAGATGTTTTTTTTACGCTTAAACTACAGAAAGAGAACAAGAAAGAAAAATTTGCCGACGACATGAATATCGCAGTGGTCAGAAAGTTGTTCCAATACAAAGAAGCAGACTTCAAGGGTGCAAAATATACTATGTGTATTAAGAAAAAATATGATCAGCTAAGACCGGTATGCTCGCCGACTATCCCTTATGTTTTTGCTTTTGTTTCGTATAAAAAGGATATGATCCCGGGAAAAGGTTATGCTGAATATTCCATAAACATCTATAATATGAAAGACAAAACAGGCACTACAGTAGATAATTTATCAGGCTTTACTGACTATCCGTATCAATGGAGCCCGTCCGGCAAAAAGCTTTATTACTGCAAAGCTTTACCGATCTCAAGAACACCTCTCGACTTAAGAGAAAAGAGGACCAACATTATCAACCTGCAGGTAGCGACGGTAGCAATAAATGAAACCGAAATAGTATCAAAGGTCGTTAAAAATGAAAGTTCGGAAGTTGTTATGGGCGATGTAGCAACAAAAGAGAACGGGATCGGATTTTTGGGGGAAGATATTGTATTTATGGGAAAATACGACCCGTACGAATCGATATTTATGGTCGATACAAAAAAATGGTATGCAAATGACGGATTTTATGCTAAACAGCTTGCGATCTCATTGGACAATGACTTTCCGGTGCTTACAAAGGACGCATTTTTGTTTTTAAGATATGAATATTTTAAAACAGCTACGGTTTCTACTATAACTAGAATATACTACGAACCGAAAGTTGATGAGGAAGCACAGAGGGCTAAAAAGGAAAGAAGGGAAAAGAAGAAACAAAGGAAATCAAAAGCGATAAAAGACGATGAATCTCCCGAACAACCGGCTGTTCAAGAAATTCCTTCTGAATAACGGACTAGTGTCCTTCTCCGTAAAGCATCTTGAAAAGATGGTCTATTGTAACTAAAATTTCATTCATATATTCATCAACGGCCCTGACGCTGCCCGGAAGAGAGTAGATCAGGGTATGTTCTTTTACACCGGCTACGCTTCTCGATAAAAGGGCATTCGGGTTGATAGAACCGTATTTTATCCGAATATGATCCATTATCCCGGGAAGAAGCTTATCTGCGAATTCAGTCACAACTTCGGGAGTGATATCCCTCGGTCCGATCCCGGTTCCACCCGTGGTGAAGATCGCATCGGCTCCGGATTCTAAGGCTTCTTCAAGTGCTTTCTGAAGCAATTCTTTATCATCCGGAATTATCTCAATATTTAT
>Ga0154584_1075_pt1 | contig 19513 bp, 16 predicted proteins | sample RifGroF2_FD_116013 | JGI IMG/M metagenome (GOLD analysis project Ga0154584, IMG submission 116013) | Candidatus Delongbacteria bacterium GWF2_40_14
CATACTTTTTTATTCATGCTTCCGTCGATAATTCCGTCAAGGTCATTGTCAACAGCCATATTTTCGAGAGTTTCGTAGCCGAGAGGCCCGAAGGAGAGAAGGTACCTTTCATCCATGCCGTTAGCTATGTTGTTAAGACTTCTTATCGGTCCGTCGGATATTTCTCCCGCCTGCTGCTCTCCGTCAGCTATCCACTTCTGCCATTTATCGGCCTGAGCATACAAGGTGCCGGCCATATATTCGGGATCTTCGAAAACATCAAGATAAACCTCTCTGATCTGTGTCTGGTTGTAATCGAATTCATCGTTCGACATTACCATGTACTTGCCTTTATCTCCCGCTGGATATCCTTCCACCCTTCCGTTATAGAGCAGCTGACCCGAAGAATTTTTAAGCCCGTCGTAATTTGTGTCATCGTAACCTTTCTGACCGGGGGACAGGTCGAACTGCCAGTCTGAGTGAAGCCCTGTTTTCCACCGGGGTCCCCAGTCAAGGCTTTCATTGTTGCTGTCGCAGACATAAATATTAAAAGAGTACTTCAGGTTAGGGTTCGGATTCCTAAGAACTCTTAACCCGGCAACGCCTCTGGCTCCGTCGAGAGGTTCTCCATCACCCGGCTCGTTCAGGCTTGTTGATGAAGCGTTCAGACCGATAGGGTCTCTGCCGTCGTTATCTGCCGACCATGCAAGGTTAAGATCAACAGTTTTTATGTTATTGGTAGCGGGATCGATATATTTATCCCATTTTTGGATAAACCCGCAGAGATCGTCAAAATAGTATCCGCTTTTATCCTTCATGCCGACATCGGAATCCACATAAACGCCCATGAAAAAGTCGTATATATCTTTCTGATCGGGATTTTTGTTGTAGAGGGTGTAGTCAACTATTATAAATTTCCGTGCGTATTCATAAGACCACGAGTAGCTTTTCTGCATCACTTCTATGCCCAGCGGGATATGCTCCCTATTATCATAAGTGTCGGATCCGGTATATTCTTTCTGAACGAACTTGTCCGTATAAGAAACATTGAACTGTTCCTCTGCAGTGGCTTTAGGGTCGTAAACATCCTCAAAAAGGCAGTTGAGCCTTCCTTCAATTACGGAAGATTCGGTAATGTGACCGAGAGTTGAACCTGAAGGATCATCGTCAAACATCACAGGCCAGACTTCCATCGGCATCGGATTGCCCGACCATCCCTCATAAGCGGTCGTCACGAGAGGCCCCTGGAATATTGTTGCCTGCGTTCCGCCTATATCCGTCTTTGCCGAATCGAGATATCCCCCGAACGTCAGCGCACCGAGCCATATGAATTCTGTACCCGTTCCACCCGGCATTTCGCCGGAAACAGCCACTTTACCCGTGCATGGATCTTTTAAGCCCAGCCACGGCTCTCCGAAAAATCCCATATTGGATGTGTTCAGCCAGAAAAGACCGGCCCTGTGAACACGGTATTCCATTACAGGCCGGACAGCTTTCAGTCCGGACGATCCGGGCTCAGGCGCATTATACTCAGGATCCCGCGCACAGAACAGCGTAAGGTTCAGCAGTAAAATAAAGGGAAAGATCAGATTTTTCATCAGGGATCCGGCGTCTGTTTTTTAGCAGGTTCGATCGTATAATCGTAAACATCAATTTTATCGTTTTTGTGGTCAAATACATAAATTTGGTCGCTCAGGTAAACCCATCTCGTGTTCTGGGCTATCTCTTCGTACTTCATGCTGAGAGTAAGAAACAGGCGATCGCCATCAAATATGTCGAACGAAATATCCGATCCGAAATTTCCGTCGCTCCTCTGAACCCATAAATAGCCGTATTTATCGGTTTTGATATCATGTAAAGCAAGTTTATACTCAAAGAAATCCTTATAATGAGGATTTCCAGTCTGCGACATTTTAATTATTCGTGATTCTTCATCAGAGAATTTCACAGGAATATAGTCCTGAACGATGTCCCTGACGAACTCGCCTGAATGTGTATAAAGTTTAATTCTATATTCATCCCTGCTTCTCTTTGCCGTGTAAATATATTTGTCATTAACAGCAAAGACAGGTTCGACAAAGTAGCTTCTCTGGATCACTTCCTTGTTTAAAGCATCAGTCAGCATTATCATTTTTTTATTGAACTTTCTGTCGAATAGAGCAAGTTCGAGATTTATAAGAACAGGCTCGGAAGAGTAATTAAGAGTGCTGACCCTTCCAAGTAAGGTTGAATCATTCAGTACAGAAACGGCGAGAGGTACAGTGGATTGATCATAGGGGATATCCGAAGCCGATACATATTCACCGGGCCGCAGGAATTTTTTAATCTTTGTGCGGCTGTCAAAAATATAAACCGTATCTTTATCTGCAAAAAATGTGTCCATGCTTTTTATCTGATCTGTTCCGTCACCCGATGAGGCTACGGATGAATAATATTTTCCGGCTTTGTCAAATACTTTAATTGAGCCTGTTTTTTCATCCCGGAGATAAAGAAAGCCATCTTTATCTGTCTGAACGGCGTATGTGAGGTCAAAAGCAGCCTCGGGAGTGATGGAATTTGCGCTGTCCGGTTTTCCTTCGATCGTATAAATCTTTTCAGCTTTAACCTGCATTTCAACAGGTTTTTGAACTTTTGCGCACTGAATAAGAACCATCGCAATTATTGTTAACAGTATGAGATGAATTGATCTCATGGAATTCCTCCTTTTATGTCGTAAAAATGTCGGTGAAAAATATTTTCAGGCCTATCAGGATCAGTATTATTCCCCCCGACAGCTCCGCGTACTGCCCCAGCTTTCTTCCCGCTTTTTTGCCTATATTCACTCCGATAAGCGAAATGGTAAATGTTGTCGATGCTATAAATAATGCGGGAAAGAAAATGTCCGCTCCGAGCATAAGAATGCTAAGTCCGGCGGCCATTGCGTCAATGCTGGTGGCAAAAGCCATCACAAAAAGAGGGCCTGTTCCGAAATAATTGAAAGTTTTACAATCTTCCTTCTTTCTGCTCTCGAGTATCATTTTTATTCCGATGAAAGAAAGAAGACCCATGGCTATCCAATGGTCGAAAGAGCAGATGTAATCGAGGAAAAGAAATCCGGCGAACCAGCCGGCGACAGGCATTATCCCCTGAAAAATTCCGAAGAAGGCCGACATTTTGAATTTTTCCGCGACAGTGACGCCGGGCGTGCAAATTCCAGCCGCTATCGAAACCGCGAAAGCATCAGCCGATAGTGCAATGCCCAGAAGAAATATTTCAGCTATGCTCATTCTATTTCCTTCTCAAAATTGCGAGTGATTCTATTTGGATAGTGTTGGGGAACATATCATAGCCATTTATCTCCGAAACGCTATAATTTTTCAGATTTTCGATGTCCCTTTTCTGCGTTTCAGGCTCACAGGAAAGATATATAAAAATATCGGCGGATGAATTGTCTATCGCCTCAAGAGTTTTAGCATCTATACCCTTTCTCGGCGGGTCGGCTATAATTATGTTATAACCGCCGGATATTATCTCGCTGACCACTCCCGGAACATCGGCTGTGACGAACTCCGAAGCGTCATTTTCTTCAGAGTACATAAATGAGGCGGGGTTCAGTTCTATGCAGGTTCTGTTAAGCCCCGGGATGTCTGACAATACACCGCATCCCGAATAAAGGTCAAGAACCTTGGGTTCGGTATATGAACCGATTATTTCCCTGATCTTTTTCAGAATTTTATTAAGGGTGAAAATATTAGCCTGAAAGAAAGACTGCGGTGATACTTTATAGATCCCGTTATCAGTTTTAAGAACGGCGTACTCGGTTCCGGTTACGAAAACCGGGTCTCTGACAAGCACGGAATTTGTTCCTGAGCTGATAGAATAGAATGTTGAAGTAATGTTTATGCCTGATTCTGACAGATCCTTAAGAGTCTGAATTATGTCATCGTCAGCCGAAGTGACTATCAGACCCGCCTGAAATCCTTCCGAGCTTCCCCTTATAAAAAGCTGTGCGGTTTTGCCGTCGGGGTCATTGAGTTTTAGAAACTCTCTTGTTTTAGCTATTATCCTGTTCATTTCACAAGGTATTACAGGACAGTCATTCCGCCAGTCGGTTACTTCGTGGCTGTTTCTTCGGTATGTCCCGATTTGAAGTTTACCTTCGATCCTTCTGACAGGGAAGATTATTTTGTTGCGGTAATGTGTCTGCTCTGACGGCTCAACAGCGACCTTTGATCCGAATATTTCAGAAATAAAAAAGCTTTTTATTTCAAGCTGATGATCGTATTGTGCGCAAAGCAGTTCACATGCCCCGCATGAATTGTTCAGACAGGCGGAAGGCGTTCTTTTTGCGCTTGCTTTCGTGATCTCGAAGACCTTTGCGAAATTCACATTTTTTCCCGGCTTTATGATCTTCACATCAGCGCTCTCTCCGGGAAGAAGCCCGTTCACAACGATCTTTGAATTTTCTATAATCGCTATCGCTTCGCCTGAACGATTCAGGTGATCAACGGTGATATTTACTACTTCATTTTTTCTTAATTTCATTCTACCTCATTTTCAAAAAAGCGTTCTTTAAGTAATTGTAAGGTTCAGAAATATTCATGAACCTGTATCTGTAAGTCAGCGCTACATTATAGCCGTACTCTTCCCTGATGGAATCATACTGGTATCCGGCCGATGAAAATAAATAGTTGTTCAGCCTGTAGTCAAGGCTTAAGCTGTTCTTATAACCGTAATCCCTTTCGGTTATCTCGGTGTATTCTTCGGAACCGATATATTTTGAATTCCATGTCAGCGCTAATTCATCCGTCAGAAATTTTGATATATAGAATTCGCTTCCCACGAAATATTCGGCATAATTCTCCGGCACCTCAAGCACACCGAGCTCAGCATTCATAAAATTTCCGCTGATCGCCGGCCGCAAAGAGACCTGCGCGCCAAGAAATCTTCCCAAAGCTGTTTCGATAGGTGAAAGTATAGGACTGAGAACTTTTGTGTCAACGGCTTCAACAAAAAGCTGCTGCGCCGTTCCTTTTGTGTCGATCTCAAATATTTTTTCATCGTTGTCGAACCATGGATTGCCGTATTCGTCGGTCAGGATAACTGCAAGCTCGCTGATCCTCGCTCCCTCAGAATCGATCACCTGCCCGTCCTCTTTGGTCACAGCCTTCAGATAAACATTTTCATAGACTGAAAATCCGGTCGAATCGATCCTTGTTTTGATAGTGGTTACGGCAGATGCTCTGAGGTAGGGGTCAGTGTAGCCGCGATCGTTCTTGCTCCCGTCGAACATGATCGAAACATTATCGACCTTGAATGAAAATGCCGAGTAGCTGCAGGTTCCGTTCCTGCCTGAAATATCACCCATGATCTCTAATTCTTTAGGCTTTTTAACCGGTCCTTTTATTGTCAGCCCCTTGTTTGCAGGTGATATTCCGATGTTGACATTGCTCAGTTCATTGTCAAGCTGAGAGAAAGATCTTACGAACCTGTCCCAAAGTGAATTTTCTTCAGAATCCAGATTGAAAAAATATGTATTCCCTGCCGCGGGTATAACTTCAATATCGAGGATCAGGTTTGAAAAGATGCTGGGCTCCCGGTCTTTAGGCACAGCATTCCTGACTTCAGGGAATATAAAAGGATACGTAATCCTCGTGTTTCTCAAAAACACTTTTCCGTCAAGAACAAGACCGCCGTTCCTTTTGTATATTCTGAACTTATTATCGTTCTTACCCTTCAGGACGAAATTTCCAAAATCTTTGGGAAGCATCATGTTAAAAACATGGTAATCGATCCCGTCTGAACTGAACTTTAAAGCCAGGTGACCAAGATTGAAACCGCCCGGCAGGACTATATCGCCGTAATCCGGATTACTTCTTGAATTTTCAACAGTTACTGTCCCTTCCGTATAGGCTGAACGCATTTTGAATTTAATTATGTCTATGTTAAGGTTTTCATCAAGAAATATCTTTGAGCGGATGTTTTCGAAACCGTCGTATGAACCCTTAGGTATGAATTTTCCGTCAAGAATATAAAGTTCAGCCTGTTTTAACCTCGGTTTTCTGAATTTGCCTTCTATCGTGAATTTGCCTTCGCATTCCGAAGAACCTTTTGAGATCAGCTTGGTATTTTTATCTGCGTAGGCGACAAAATCACCGAAAAATTCGCCTGTCAGGTACATTTCAGATTCAGGATCGTAAGGTATGAATCCTTCGGCATTAAGGTTCAGATATTTTCCAGCGTCAAGATTAAGTTTCTTTATCATCACGCCTGAACTGTCAAGCTCGGATGTAATAAATTCAAATCTATTTATCCGGTCGCTGTTCACAGATCCGTTCACAAGTACGATATCAGAGTTCCTGATCCGCAGATCGCTGATTTTACCTGTCAGATCGACCTTGTAATCAATATCACCGGTAAATTTTATTCCCGAAAAAAAGGCATTGAAGTAATTTGCGGTGATACTGCCGTAAGCCGACAGATCAACAGTCTTGAAATCTCTCACGGTTCCGGACATGGTAACTATCTTATTTAAACCCTCATAGACAAATATCTTTTCGATCCTGAGCTTTTTGTTCTCGAGATGAATTTCTGCTTCTCCGGATACAACAAGGCTGTCATTCTCTTCATCGTAGTATTTCAGGATATTTTCGTTTATATAGAGGTCTATATAGGGTGCAGATATATTCCCCTTAAGCTTGAGAACAAGATCAGTATTCGTGATCAGGCCTTTTATTCCAAAGAATTTTCCGAGGTCCATATTCTGGCTTTCAAGTTCTCCCGATATTGCTTTGTCTTGAAGGTTAAGTACGGCTTTCCCGGCGATCTGTTTTGCATCGAAGAAAATATCCGATACCGAAATACTGTCCCCGGTCTTTCTGAATCTGAAATTCGCGGGTCTGCTGAGGATATTGCTCTGCCGCGGCATCCAGTTCACAAATGACTCAAGGGTATCTTTTTCCAGATCGAATCTTGCGTCGAGCTGGCCGTAAAAGAGAGAACTCCTGTCGTCCGAGCCTGTTCTTAAAGCTAAATATCTGTCGCTGCCTTTAAGTTCGAAATACAGGCTGTCCTCTTTTTCCAGAAGTTCATGTCCGAATAAGATCCTGTAGAATCCCATCAGATCTTTACCTTTAAGGCTGTATGTATTATCAGAAATATCATACAGTCCGTCGATGACGGATTTATGGCGCGGGTCGGATACCGTACAGGCCAGCTGCCCGTTTTTTATACTCAGGCCGCAGTACATTGTCCCCGCCATACCGCCGCTTTTAAAATCATAAGCGGTCAGCTCTGCTTTTACCGAAGGTAGTTCTCCGATCAGGCCGGATGCGGTTCCTTCAATTATTGTGGACTGGTCTTTCAGATAATCGGAATTTATAAAAGAAAAATTCGAGAAAAGCGCTCCGGTACTTTTAAAATCCAGCCTGTATCCGGGTTTATCAGAATAGACATTTGTAAGTTTTCCGGAAGCTGAGAGTATGTTATTCATCGCTGAAAGAGAACCTTTTTTGAGTATTATTTCTTCATGGGCGTAATGACCCTCAAGATCGATATCTCTTATTATATTGCTTTTATAGGCGAGAGAGCTGACATTGATGCGGTAATTGACGGTAGGATCCTTGAAATCGCCCGCAATATGAAGTGCAAGCGAATTGTCATCGCCGATCAATACATTCTCATAAAAGTTTTTATCAAGACGGGCCATATTTAAAGCTCTTTTTATCTCAGTACCCTTTATGTTTTCAATATCGAAGAAAATATCCCCGCCAGGATAGAGAATGGTGAATATCCTGCCTTTACCGGTGTAAGGTATTCCGTTTAGTTTTCCGTTTATGCTGTTGACGATTACCATACCGTTGTAGTAAGACATGTCGAAATCAGTTCCGGACAGGAACACTTTACCGCTGAAATCAGCATCTAGATCCGACAATTTGAACCGGCCGCTAAGGTTAAGCTGATGATCCCCAGATTTATTTATCTCAAGTTTTGCTCCGCCGGAGTAATTACCTTTCCTGATCTCATAGATCCCGAAAGGCGATTTAAAATCATCCAGCTCTCCGCTTTCGAAATTCAGGTCGATATCCGCGGTATAATCAGTGTTGTTTAGAAACCCCTTAAGAAAAATATTTTCTTCTTTAGAATTTATGAATCTGCCGTCGAGACCGAAAGTGATATCGCCGGCTTCAGTATATTGAGCCGAACCGCGCATCCCTGAGATCACTTCCATATTAAGATCGGGAGAATATATAAGATTCATGTCGGATATGGAGATCGCTTTGATGAAGTCGTATTCTTTCAGGAATGACGATACCGTCTTAAAATCCTCGAACCTGAATTCCCAGGGTTTATCGGGTTTAAGTTTTACATCAGGGTCAATGATTATGTCGCAGCCTCTTATATCAACACTTTCCGCTTCGAAGAACCATCCCTTCAGCTTTATCAGGTTAAGAAACGACCCTGAAAGAGAAAAATCAATGTCGAGTCTTTCGATAATTATCTTCGTGTTATCTTTTTCATAGAGTATATTTCTGAATTTGAGCCTTTTGAGAGAAAGGTTTATGTCTTCTATATCGAATTTGTCAGATTTCAACAGGGGGCTTATCTTTTCAACGAGGTTCTTTCTGATGATAGGGGAGATAACGGCTTTCTGAACGAAATTATATGCGGCGTAGAATATAATGACTGAAAGGACTGAGTAATAAAGTATTCTGTTTCGAATCTTCAAGAGCCGGCTCCGAAGTTTTTAACGATAACTCATTTTGCCGTTAGTTCGGAAGCATTACGATCTTATACTCCGCTTTTTAACTTTTCAGCCTTATCTTCCATAATCAGAGCTTCAATTATGTCGCTGATATTACCGTCCATGATCGAATCGAGTTTATAAAGGGTCAGTCCTATACGGTGATCGGTCATCCTGCCCTGCGGAAAATTATATGTTCTGATCTTTGCGCTTCTGTCTCCCGATCCCACCTGAAGTTTTCTTTCCTTGGATTCCTTATCGCTGGCTTTCTGATGTTCCATTTCTTGGAGCCTTGAAACAAGGATCTTCATTGCGGAATGTTTGTTTTTCAGCTGGGAGCGCTCGTTCTGACAGGTTACTACAAGGTTTGTCGGCAGGTGTGTTATCCTGATAGCCGAGTCTGTCTTGTTAACATGCTGCCCGCCCGCGCCGGACGAACGGTATGTATCTATTTTAAGATCATTCGGGTCTATCTCGACTTCTTCGACTTCGGTCATCGGAAGAATCGCAACTGAGGCTGCTGAAGTGTGTACTCTTCCCTGAGTTTCCGTCTCAGGGACTCTCTGGACCCTGTGGACTCCCGACTCAAATTTCAATTTTCCGTAAACTTCATCTCCGGACACCTCGACTATGACCTCTTTTATGACATTCGGTCCGGTCTCGTTATAATCGACAGTATTGAAAGTCCAGCCCATTTTTTCGGCGTATCTCTGATACATTCTGTAGAGCTCGCCTGCGAAAAGGCCGGCTTCATCTCCGCCGGTTCCCGCCCTGATCTCAAGATAAATGTTCTTGTCGTCGTTGGGATCTTTAGGAACCAGAAGCAGTTTGATCTCTTCTAAGAGTTTTTCCTGCACAGGCGACAACTCTTCGATCTCGTTCGTTGCCATTTCAGCAAGGTCTTTATCGCCGCTTAAAAGTTCTTTTGCCTGTCTAATGTTGTCATCTATGTTTAACAGTTCAATGAATTTGTTGACGATCGGTTCAAGTTTAGCCCGTTCTTTTCCGATCGAGATCATTTTCTCCCTGTCTTTGTGGATCTCAGGGTCTGCGAGTCTATCCGTAAGGCTGTCGAATTTTTCCCGAATACTTTTAAGTTTTTCGTACATGAGTTATTTCACGCTCAGTTCTTTTGCATATTCTTCGAATTTAAGGTTCAGTTCCTTCTCATCTATCCCGGAAAGCTCGAAATCTCTCATGACGATCGTTCCGTTGATTATCGAAGATGCAATTCTCGACTGAAGTATCCCGAATATAAGGTGAGTATGGAGGTTATCGGCAGTTATTTCGTGTTCAGGCAGATAATCAACGAAGATCAGGTCTGCTGCGGAACCAAGTTTAATCTCGCCGATGGATTTTGAGACGAAGTTATTCGCGAGTTTATAATTGGAGCTTGTCAGGATGCTTGAGATCTCGGCATTGCCGGAAGTGAATCCCTTAAGTTTCTGTCTGAGGATCCTGTGCGCGAATGAAGCTTCAGAAGCTATTGAATGATATATTCCGTCAGAACCGAACCCTATCGGGATGTCCTTCTCGATGAGTGTTTCTATAGGAGCAAAATCCAGTCCCTTGTAGTATGCCGATGAAGGCGTGAGCACAACTCCGGCGCGGGATTCTTTTATGATGTCAATATCTGTCTCGTCTATGTAGTTGGTTGACGCAAGTATCGTCTTGGAATTAAGAAGACCTATATCGAAAAGCCTGTCAATGCAATACTTTTTATCAAAGTTCTTAACTGAGTATTCGTCCTCATTCTCTGTTTCTGACAGATGGATAACTGTTCCTGTCTTTGTTCTGTCGGTGAATTTCGCTATAGACCTCAGAAGCGAATCGGATGCTTCGTTTGCGCTGTAAACACCTATCATTCCTGTGATCAGCGGATTGTTCTTATACTCTTCTACGAATTCTGAATTTAACTTGAACATCCTGTCCGCTTCTTCGTTCCCGGTTCTGTTGCTTATCTCATAACCGATAACTCCTCTCATCGAAAGCTCCTCGAACGCCTCTGCGATATCTGTAAGCGAATCATTAATACAGTTGGGGCTTGAATGAAGATTAAAGATCGTTGTAACTCCGGATTTAATAGAATTTATGATACCTTTTACAGCTGAGTAGTAAACACCGTCCGACGAAAGCTTATTAGCCAGAGGCCACCAGTATTTGTTCATGAAGTCGTTATAATCAGAGACATTTTTAATGTTCATCGGTATGTTCGGGAAAAATCCGCTGTAAAGATGATTATGAAAGTCAACGAAGCCCGGCATAACTATCCTGCCTTTTGCATCTATCTTGTTCGCTTCCCCCGAATATTTCGGAAGCATTTCTTTTTCGGGTCCGAAATCCAAAATCGTGCCCCTTCCGATATACACAGCTCCGTTGCGGATATTTTTCGGCTTGGTTCCGAATGTGAGAATATTTGCGTTCGTGATTAAATAATTTTCCATATAAATAACCTCCTATTATTAAAGAAGTGTCAAAAATATTAAAAAATATTTATATATGCAAGGAATTTCAATTTATTTTTACAGCCGAATAATTATCCTTGACATTTAAAACCGACTTTCTTATATTTTCACGCTTATTAATGCAAAGCTAAGAAAAAAGGCGAAAGGAGATAACATGCCTCATCACAAATCAGCAGCGAAAAGACTAAAAAAATCAAAAGTTGAGAATGCTTATAACAGACATTACAGAACTATGATGAGAACGGCTCTTAAAAAAGTTAAGGCCTCGGCATCGAAAGAGGACGGAGCTAAGAATCTGATCGCAGCTCAGTCGATTTTAGACAAACTTGTCATAAAAGGCATTATCAAAAAGAACAACGCCTCGAACAAAAAATCCAGGCTCTCGAAATTTTTAAATAAAATCGAACAGGAAAAAAAATAATAAAAAAGCAGCCGTGAGCTGCTTTTTTAATTTAATCTATGAGAACTTTAGTTATAGGCGATATTCACGGCTGTTACGACGAACTCAGGCTTCTTCTGGATAAATTCAATCCTGATAAGTCCGACAGGATCTTTTCAGTCGGAGATGTGATCAACAGAGGTCCGGAATCTTATAAATGCATATCCCTGCTTAAAGAACTTAATGTTGTAACTATAATGGGTAACCACGAACACTGGTACCTCAAATGTTATCCTTTCGAAGACAATACAGTGACTTCTTTCAATTTCAGACGCCTTGAAATAGAAGATCATATAGAGTGGATCAGATCATTGCCGTATTTTATAATGGCAGATGACTTTATTATTGTTCACGCAGGTTTCGACCCTGTAATAGCGTTCAAAGACAATACGTACGACATGCTTGTTTCGGTCAGGACTCTTGAGCATACGGGATCACCCTGGTTTGACGGTTATTTCGGATCAAAGCATATCTATTTCGGCCATTGGGCAAAACTCGGTCTGTTCTTCGGAAAGAATGTTACAAATCTTGATACAGGCTGCGTGTACGGGGGAACCCTTTCAGGCTATATAATTGAAGAAAACAGACTTATACAGATACCGGCGAAAAAAACATATCACAATATTTACGATGAGACACTGTAATGAAAACATTGAATGAGAGCAAAAACCCGAGGCTTACGAAACATGTTCAGGCAGCGGGCTGAGCGGGTAAGGTCAGTCCGGAGGACTTGAATATCATCATCGGCGGTTTAAAGTTCCCTATGAACGAAAATGTTCTGATCGGTTTCGAAGGAAGCGATGATGCCGGTGTTTATAAGATAAGCGATGATATTGCTATCGTACAGACCGTGGACTTTATCACTCCGGTAGTTGACGATCCTTATATGTACGGATGTATTGCCGCCGCCAACAGTCTGAGCGATATTTTTGCTATGGGCGCCAGAGTTATGACGGCCATGAACATCGTAGCTTATGATTCCTGCAATGTTTCAAAAGCCATGCTTTCGGAAATATTACAGGGCGGTATCGACAAGGTTAAAGAAGCCGGGGGAGTTATCTTAGGCGGTCATACAATAACGGATATTGAGATGAAATACGGGCTTTCTGTAACTGGTTTAGTTCATCCCGATAAAGCTATAAGGAACAACACGGTTAAAACAGGCGACAAACTGATCCTGACAAAGCCTATTGGAGCTGGGGTGATCACTACTGCATGGAAAGGTGATGCAGCTTCGAAGGAACATATTGATAAAGCAGCTGCATGGATGGCGCAGCTGAATAAAAAAGCGTCTGAAATCGCCGTTTCAGTCGGTGTGAACGCGATGACAGATGTTACAGGGTTCGGTCTATTGGGACACCTGAGCGAGATGTTAAGCGACAGGCATGGTGTTAAGCTTGATTTTTCAGCAATTCCCTTTATGGACGGCGTAAAGATTTATGCTGAACAGATGCTTTTCCCCGGTGGTTCGAATAGGAACGAGAAGTATTTTAAACCCCGTGTGAGGGAGAGCAGAATTAGCAATACAGATATGAAGCTCTTATTCGACGCCCAGACTTCAGGCGGACTTTTAATTTCGGTTGAAAGCAAAAAAGCGGATGATCTTCTTAAAAAGCTTCATGACGCCGGAATAGAGATCGCAGCAATAATCGGCGAATTCAATGACGATAAAGGTTTCATTGCTATAGAATAAACTTAATTAAAATAATTTTATTTTTATTTCGTTTACTTTTAAAAACGGAGCAGAAAATGAAGTATTATAAAATTTTCCTGATGTTATCAGTTCTTATATTCGCAGGTATTATTTATTCTCAACCTCCGCCAGAAGGTATGGACTGCCCGGAAGAAGATTGTATCGAGAATATGGGTGATATGCCGCCGGGACCTCCGGATATGGATGGTCATCCGGGTATGATGAAAGAAAGGAAAATGGAAAGATTGTCGGAAGAAAAGATCGAAAAGATCATGAATTATATTTCTTCAGAGTTTCCGGAATTTCATAAGAAGCTTATTATCTTGAAAGAAGATCACCCGAAAGTTTTTATAAGAACGCTACATAAGCTTAGAAGATTTGCAAGGAACGACAAAAAAGGTACCGAGAGTAAGGAAAAGCTTTTGAAAATTTTTAGCGATGAAATCGAACTTGACCAGCTTGTCGAAAAATATAATTTCGAGAAAAATCCAAAGATCCGCGAAGAGATCAGGAATGAAATGCTGAAGATCATGTCCCTGACCTTTGATAAAAGGGAAGAGATGAAACTCGAGATGATAAAAAATATCGAGAAAAATCTTGAAAAGAAGAAAGCTGAAGCAGCTAAGCGGAAATCAGATAAAGATGATATAATCAAAAAAGATCTGGATAAAATTTTAAGATTCCGCGAAAAAATGGATAGAGAAGACAAAGATAAATAGACAATAACTCTTCCCAAAAGTTGATTTCAGGGCTTACGGTATTTTTGCCTAAAAATCCATATGCTCCACAAAAACAGAACGATGGATTTTTGACGGCAAAAAACACTCACGCCTTATTCTGAAATCACTTTACGGTCAGCTAATATTATCTATTTACTTAAAGCTTTGATTACCTTTACAGCCAGATTTTCATAGATATGATCCTTATCTTCGATAGAATAAGGTTCGCCGATCTCCGCCGAGATCATCATTTCAGTAACCATCGGTATCTGGGCAAGAAGCTCAATGTTTGCTTCCTGAGCATATTTAACAACCTGCGAATCTCCAAAAATAAAATGTTTTTTACTGCACGAATCGCAGAGGAAGTACGACATATTCTCAACTATTCCTATGATAGGAACTTTAACTTTTTCGAACATATCAATAGCTTTTACAACATCAATCAGAGACAGATCCTGAGGTGTCGAAACTGCGATCACGCCGCTGACCTTAAGACTCTGAACGATAGACAGCTGAACATCACCGGTTCCGGGAGGCAGATCAAGGATAAAGTAATCGAGTTCACCCCATTTGGTATCAGAGATCATCTGGACAAGCGCTGTATGGATAAGCGGGCCTCTCCAAATGGTAGCTTTATCAGGTTCGATCAGGTTTCCGATTGAAAGAGTTTTAACTCCGTGCTTTTCGAAAGGTATGATCTTAGAATCTTCTACCGTCACATCCTCGTTTCCTGTCCCGAATATCCTAGGTACGGAAGGACCATAAATATCAGCGTCAAGAAGACCAACTTTGTATCCGAGTTTTGAAATAGCTACGGCTAAATTTGCAGCGATTGTCGATTTTCCGACTCCACCTTTTCCGCTGGCCACAGCGATAATATGCTTAGCTGACGGAAGAAGATTTTTGTATTCAACAGTATTTGTTTTCGGCGCAGGTTTATTTGATGCGCATGAGTTGCAGTCTGACATAGTTAACTCCAGTGAAATTGTTATTTCTTGTTAAGGTTAAATCTGTAAAATGTTCCGCGTGCAAGTGTAGAATGTTTTATTTTATTATCGTTTTCCAAAGTGCTGAGATATTTATTTATTACATTCTCATGAATACCGAGTATATCCGAAAGATCGGAAACAGTACATGGTCTCCGCATAATTGTTTCGAGGATCACAGCTTCTGTGTCTTTTCTGAATGACCCGACTTTTTTTCTTTCTGAAACGGACGATATGATCTCAACATTTTTCATCTTCCATGATCTTATAATCTCATCGAGCTGCTTAAAAGATGCAGGTTTCAGATTTTTAATTACTCCGGGTCTGTCAAGACTGTTAAGCTGAACGAGGTCAGGTTTTATTCTTTTTATTGCTTTTTTTAATTCAGCAAGGTTCTCGTCGTCGTCATTATAACCCGGAAGAATAAAGATTTCAAGCCATATTCTGCCCTTATATTCTTTTCTAAAATCTACTAGTCCCTGAATATATTTCTTCAGACCGATCAGTTTTGAAGGACGGTTTATCTTTACAAAAGATCTTTCGGCTGCCGCATCGAGAGACGGAAGCACAAGATCTGCTTTTAAAATTTCTGATCTTATCTGCTTACCTGAAAGCAGAGTTCCGTTGGTTAATATAGCCAGAGGTATAAGAGGGTACTTATCCTTTATATAACTGATTATTTTACCTGTGCCGGAATGAAGCAAAGGCTCGCCGGAACCTGAAAATGTGATATAATCCGGCGGCTGATTATTTTGAAGAAAATGATCCAGCTCATCCAGAACTTCTTGAGTCGGTACATATTCTTTTCTTTCCATTGTGAGAAGGGTTGTTTTTCCGCATTCGCAGTAAACACAGTTCAAGGAACAAACCTTATGCGGCACAAGATCTACTCCGAGAGACATTTTCAGTCTTCTTGAAGGCACGGGGCCGAAAAGATGTTTATACATTTTAATACCTTTTAATCGTATTTCAGCCGTATTTTTTTATTTGGCATTGTCGGCTTTATCAGCTCTTTCCACAACTTAGAATTCCATGTTTTAAGTTTGCCGTGAATGAGATTATATTTTTCCGGTATCGGATGAGTGCCTACTACTACTTTAAGTCCGAACCGTTCCGGAATGAATTTTCTGAAATAATCAACCCTCGGGCATGGGGGATATCCCACAAGCATGCCTGTAGCAAGATGGATCACTTCAGCTCCGTTCTTTTTCATTTCTTCCGGCGCGTATTCAATGTTTCCGCCGGGGCAGCCGCCGCAGGTTGTAAAACCTACGATTTCAACTTCGTCATTCTTTGAATAAATATCGAAAGCGCCTTCTCTTTCCTTGACCGACCTGAAGCATTTTCCACCCGCGCAGGTATGATATCTGTCGCAGATTATTATTCCGATCTTGATTTTTTTCATTTGCAAACCTCACTATTTATTCAGCTGTATTATAGCGTTTTCTACCGCTTTAATCAAGGGATAAGCTGCAGGTGAAGCCGTGAGAAGCGGATGAGTTCCGATCTGAGTGATGAACAGCGAATTGACATTCATTCTGTTCTGGATGGCTACGCCAATGACATTTATAAGCTCTCCCGCCGATAGTCCGCCAAATACTGCACCGCCCAGGATCACGCCTGAATCTTTAGCGACGACGAGTTTTACATACTGCTTGTGAGCGTCGTTTAGTGCGCCGGGATGCCTGTCCATTCCTTCCGCTGCGCCGATAATTATCTCAAATCCTTCTTTAAGTGCCTGTGCTTCGGTCATGCCGGCTATGCCGAAACCGTTATTTCCGATAGCTGTTGAGAACACTGAAATAGTTCCGCTGAAAGTTTTTATTACCTGTAATTTGAACAAATTCATTCCTGCGATCCTTGCTTCCGCGCATGCTGTTGAAGCCAGCATTACAGGAGTGATCTTTCCCGTCACGAAGTCTTTTTTCTCTGCGCAGTCGCCTACAGCAAAGATATTTTTATCGCAGGTTCTCATATATTCGTCAACTCTGATAAATCCCATTTCATTTACTAAAACACCCGCTTTCTGCGCAAGTTCCGTGTTCGGTTTATAACCCATAGAAATTATAATCGCATCAGCATCAATTTTAGTGCCGTCAGCCAGTATTATCCCGTCAGCATGATCTCCGCCCGTGATCTCTTTAACTTCGGCATTGGTAAGTATTTCTACTCCTCTTTCTTTGAGGATGACTTCGATCCTCTCTGAAATGTCTTTGTCAAAAGCTAAACCCAAAATATTGGGGAGCTTTTCGATCAGGGTAACTTTTTTGCCTGCTTTATTCAATTCATCGGACATTTCAACACCGATAAATCCTGCGCCTATCGTTACGATCTTTTTACAGCCTGAAAGTTTTTCTTTCATGTCATCCAGATAAACTTTATCCTTCGGAACGAAAAACACATTGTCTTTGCCTTCCCAGTTAAGCCATTTAGGCCTGATCGGAGTTGAACCTGTGCCGATTACGATCTTTTCGTATTCGATCTTCTCTCCTCCGGCCAGAACAACAAATTTTCCTTCTTTATTGATCTCTGTCACTTCATCATGGATCACTTCAACACCGGTCTGCTCATACATTTTCTCGGCAGGCATTATATTGTTGTCCGAACTTGCCAGGCTGCCGAAAATATAAGGTATTCCGCAAGGTATCATTGTTTTTGGCTGTTTTGTAACTACAGTGAATTTTTTATCGGGATTCACTCTTTTACCTACAGTCGGTACTACAAGCCCCGCCGCCGAGCTGCCTATTACCAGCACATCTGTTTTCATTTTGTCCTCCCAGACATTATTTTAAGATTGTTTTAAACTTCCCTTTTTATAAGCTTCATAAGCTTCTTTGACTGTCATTTCCGCTGCTCCGGAAAATACTTTAATTCCAGCAGCTTCAATAACTCTGGCAGCGTTCCCGCCCGGACCGTTGCCTGTAATGATGATATCAACCTTTTTTTCCGTTACGATCTGAGCTGTCATCGGACCTGCGCCGTGGGCATGCTCTGATACGCCGCTGTTGTCAACGATATCATTATTTTTGGTTTCATCATCGTAAATGAAGATAAATTCGGCTCTGCCGAAACGGGGATCGATCTTTGAATCCCAACTGTTCCCGGTTGATGTAAATGCTATTTTCATAATTACCTCAAATTAAATTATTTATTTTATCCCATGCGTCCTGAAGCATACTTCTGATTCCTTTATCATACTCGGCTACAGTTACTTCCTTTATCATAGCGTGCGTAAAATTATCGCTGTAAGGAAGTTCCGCCAGCAAAGGAATGTTTTCTGCGACAAGCATTTTCTTTATGCCGTCCGAGGCTTTATAATTGATATCGGTTTTATTGATTACACAGCCCATTTTTATATGGAACTTCTTAACGAGCTGAATTACTCTTGAAAGGTCGTGGATGCCTGAAGTTGTCGGTTCTGTGACAAGAACAACGAAATTCGCACCCGAAAGCGATGATATCACCGGACAGCCTACACCGGGAGAACCGTCAACAAGGACTATGTTAAGATTGTTTTCTCGCGCATACTTTTTTGCATTATTTTTAACTTTCGCTACAAGTTTTCCGGAATTCTCCGCGCCGGGACCCAGTTCCGCGTGAAAAAGTTTTTTCCCGAGCCTTGTATCTGAAATATATAAATTTCCGTCATTTTGTTTTACAAGAGTAATTGCACTCGAGGGACAAACATTTGCGCAGTATCCGCAGCCCTCGCAGTTATTATCACTGATCTTAAATTTATCTAGTTCAAAAGATACTGCTTTGAATCTGCATACTTCAAAACATCTGCCGCATCCGGCGCATTTATCATAATCAATAACCGCCAGATCGCTGCTGAAAAAATCTTCAGAAGAGATCAGCTCCGGTTTTAAAAGCAGATGCATATCTGAAGCGTCAACATCGCAGTCAGCAAGCACTGTATTAGCGCTGCTGAGATAAGCAAAAGACGCCGTAACTGAAGTTTTTCCAGTTCCGCCCTTGCCTGATATTACTACTATTTCTTTCATATCGAGCCGCCTGCTTTTAGAATGTAAGCTTTAATATTTTCAAGTTCAGCTCTAACAAAATCAAATTTATCAAAGACTAAATTTCCGATAGAATACTCTTCCGCTATCCTGCGGTCATTCGGGATCTTTGCTATGATCTGAATATTTTCGGAATTACAGAAATCTTCAACAGAATCATCGCCGATACCGCTCCGGTTTATGACAACGACGAATTTCTTTCCAAGCTGTTTCATCGCTTTGACGATCAGTTTGAGATCATGAAGACCGAAAGGTGTCGGTTCTGTTACAAGAATAACAAGATCGGAGTCTTTAACTGATTCAACGGTTGGACAAGCTGTTCCGGGAGGACAATCGTAGATGCCAATGACTTTTTGTAGGCGGTTCGCGGTATAGTCATTAGTCTGCGAAATGAGTGGTACAGCCTGTTCCTGACCAATGTCGAGTCTGCCTTCGACAAAGTCCAGTTCATTAAATTTGTAATGATTCAAGACTCCGATCTTATATTT
>Ga0154584_1110_pt1 | contig 18980 bp, 11 predicted proteins | sample RifGroF2_FD_116013 | JGI IMG/M metagenome (GOLD analysis project Ga0154584, IMG submission 116013) | Candidatus Delongbacteria bacterium GWF2_40_14
ATATTTGAACCCTGTGAATAATAAAGGTGGAGGTTAGGCTTTCCGGCTTAGAGATTTATGAATAAAAATACCGTTATAAATAATTTGGTAATTACAATTGCGATCTTAATTATATCATCCTTGAGCGCAAAAGAGGTAACAGACCAGTATGGCAAGACCTGTCATACAGTAAAGATAAATCAGGATATGGTAGAATTCGTTAGGATCAAGATAGATAAGATTTTCCTGTATAAAGAACCCGATCTGCAAGAGCCTCTGACCTCTTTGGAAAGCAAGGTATTTGTACAGCTGCTTGACAGGGACGGAAAGCTTTTAAAGGTAAGAGCTTTCGTAGGAGAAAATTCTTCAGTAGAAGGCTGGTTAAACAAAGCACAGGTTTTTACTACAAAAGATATGATTGACATTTTTTACGGCGAAGATTATGATGCCAAGAATAAGGAAAAGGAGATCGTAGATGTCGATCTCAACACAACTTCGTGGATTATAAAAGATGTTGCGAAACTATATTTTGATCCCCTTCCGGAGAGTGATTTCAAATATGAGATCTACCTCGGTCTCAAGCTTGAAGTAAAAAGGCAGCATGGTAATTTTTATTTCGTTCAGATATACAACAGTATTCTGGAGGAATACCGTACAGGCTGGGTCAGGATCGAAGATACGGGATCTATGGAATTCTTCGTTCAGGAGTTCGAAAGAAGAAAAACAGAGTATATTAGCGCGATATCCGAGATGGACACCCAGATCAGCCTGATGAACAATTCGATCGTAAGCACAAATAAAGAAATCGGTGAACTTGAGATGAAAAAATCATTGCTGGAACTTAGTAAATACGAATCCGGAAGAACGATCGAGGATCTGAAGATAAAAAAGAGATCCGGAGAAGACGAGGAAACTAGAAGATTCAGCGATTATATAGCTAATGTAGAAGAAAAAATCAAAGAATACAAATTCGAGTCAAAAGAATACCAGGCGAAAATAACATCCCTTGAAAAAGATGTTTTCAAGTCGAACATGGATATTGACAAATACACCACCCGTATCGAAAAACTGAAGAAAACTATAGCGAACATTAAGGCTGGAGTAATTGAAACAGAACCTGTTCAGATAGTTTACACTTATGATGAATATGAAGATGAGGAAGAAAAGAAAACGATACAGCTTCCTCCTAAAGAAGAACAAGCTGCCGAAGAAGATAAATGCAGTGCAATAAAAGATGAACTGAACGGAAAGTCCGAAAGATTCGAAAAAGTAAGAGCTGAGATGTCCGGTCAGATCACCAAAGCTCAATATAATAAACTATACGAAGAGTATATGTCAACCTGGTCGGATATCGGAAGACTGAAAAAAGAACTTGCATCATGCGAAGTAATGTCAAAATCGCAGCATATCGCACTTTACAATGAAGCTTTAAGTCTGAAGAAAGATGAAGAATATGATGATGCTCTCGAGCTTTTATACGAAGCGATAGAATTAAAAAGTGATTTCGATGAAGCCTACTTCCAGATAGTATCGATCCTGATCACCCAGGAGGATGACAGGGCGGTAAGTCAGTACATTGATAAGATCAGCGACGAGGAAAAAAGAGGTAAAATGTACTATAAGCGCGCACTGACAGTCAGAGATAAGAATCCGAAAAACGCTCTTTCTTATCTTCAGAAAATGGCCAGATTTTATAAACCTGAACTTGCGTATTACCATATCGGTCTGATCTATTCGGAGAAATATTCAGATTACGAAAATTCAATAAAATTCCTGAAGAAAGCTGTCGAGATCGAAAACAAAGACCCGAAGACCCTCGAAGCCCTCGGTGCGAACTTCCTTGAACTGAAACCTCCTAAGGGAGAAGATAAGAAAATTTATGTGAACAACGCTTTAAAATATCTTGAAAGGGCTTACAAAAATTCCGCAGAATACAAAAATAAAGATGTTCTTTGTGCAAGGCTAAGTCAGGCTTATAACCTCTCGGAAAATTTCACTGAAGCGCTCAAATATGCCGAAATTTCGATCTCGATCTCGAAAATTAAACCGTTCGGGTTTGGAAATCTCGAAAAAGGAAAAGCTCTGATAAATCTGGGAAAACAATCCGAAGCAAAAAAATACCTGCTTGAGGCCAAGAAAGATATAACCACGAGAACAGAAGCTGAATTCTGGCTGAACGAGCTGAAAAAATAAAAATACTTAAATCGCTTATTAGTGCTTGAATTATGAAAGTCGTAGAATTAAAAGATTTAAAAAATATTCCCGTATCATTTACCCTCGGGTCCTTTGACGGCTTTCATAAAGGTCATGCGGTTCTGCTGAACAGATTAAAAACCGCAGCGGATCTGAACGGATCGGGTACACTTGTAATATCATTCTACCCTCATCCAAGGCAGGTTATCGACTCTGAGTTCAACCTTAAACTACTGAATGACAGAGATGACAAAATGTCGATCCTGAAATCATTCGGAGTGGACTATATCCATTTTATAAATTTCTCAAAGGATTTCGCTGCAACAGGATTTGACGAGTTTTATGAAAACAACATCTTTTCAGTTTTAAAGGTTAAAAGTATTATTATCGGAGAAAACCACGGTTTCGGCAGGAACAGAAAAGGAAACAGCGCACTTTTGGAAGAGATATGCAAAAGGCATTCCGTTGAACTGATTAAAGTTGAACCTGTCAGCTATAAAAATGCCTCAATATCGAGCACAAGGATAAGAAACTGCATTGCTGAAGGAAATTTTCATGAAGCTAACACTATGCTTGGATATGAATATTCTCTTAGAGGAATAGTAGAAAAAGGTAAAGGAATCGGAAAAGAGCTCGGATTCAGCACGGCCAATATTTCTTTGGCGAAAAGCGAAAAAGTTGTTCCGGGCAACGGAGTTTATCTGACAAAAGTTGTTGCTGAAGGAACCGAATATTTCAGCGTCTCAAACTGCGGACACAGCCCGACAACAGCAGGCATTGACTCTCCCCTTCTTCTTGAGACTCATATCTTCGACTTTGACATGAATATATACGGCAAAGAAATTAAAGTCCGTTTCATAGAGAAAATACGGACTGAGCAAAAGTTCCCTTCTACCAGGGAATTAAAAATAGCAGTTGAAAAAGATATAAAATTTGCTAAATTTCAGATTAACAAGTACAGAGAAGCGAAATGAATATACTGATCATGTCGGATACTCATTTTTCAAAAGGATTTTCGCTTAACAGCAATATCATGCGGCATATTTCCATATCCGATATGATAATTCACTGCGGCGACTTCACAAGCAGGGAGTTCTATGACTTTCTGAATACCTCAAAAAAACTGATCGCAGTAAAGGGGAACAATGACAGCCAGCTTTCAGAGATTCTTTCTACAGAAACTAAAGCGGATATAAGCGGATTCGGAATAACTGTAGTTCACGGTCATTTTGTAAGGCTTGAAACCCTGCGTCACAAATACAGTGATTCTGATATAATAATATTTGGCCACACGCACCACCCTTTTGTTGAAAACTTTGAAAATCAGCTCATTATCAATCCCGGAAGTCTGACCGAAAACAGATATCTGGATTACAACACTTTCATGATGATGACTTTGAATGAAAATCAGAAACCGGTCGTTAACATTTTAAAAACGGTTTAAGGAGGCACATAATGTATAAATTCGGGTTTTCTGAAACTGAAGATCTCAGAAAAAGAGATATAAGCGAAGAACAGGCTTACCAGCAGCTCGGAATTTTCGAAAAAGGAGCCCCTTTTGCAGATATAATCGAACCGGCATCTGTTGAAAAAGGCATAAATGTAATACCTGAAGACAAATTTTCTTATTATATGGATATCTTCAAACTTGCGAGAAATGCGGGAAGAATTACTAAATTCGTTCCGGCATCAGGAGCTGCGACAAGAATGTTCAACGATCTCATCAAGACCGGCAATAATGAAGTCAGCGAAAGCGCAAAAACAACACTGCAAAAGATCAGGTCATTCCCATTCTTTATGGACCTTGAGAACCTTTTCCTTTTTCATAACATGGACCTGGATTCCGTTATCGATAATTCCAACTGGAAAATTCTGACAGATTACCTACTCTACGAAAAAGGACTGAATTATGCGGACAAGCCAAAGGCTCTTTTAAAATTTACAAAATACAACGGGTATTCCAGAACAGCCCTTGAAGAGCATCTTTATGAGGGTATCTCGCTTACCTGTGACAAGGAAAATGTTGTAAGGCTTCATTTTACTTTTACAGAAAAATATATTCAGAAAGCCAGAGAGATAATATCTGACATGAGAGAGTATGCCCCCGGAAAAATATTCAGCGTGGATTTCTCTGTCCAGAAACCTTCCACAGATACTATTGCAGTTTATATCGACAACACTCCGGTCAAAAACGAAAAAAATGAGCTTTTATTCAGACCGGGAGGTCACGGAGCCCTGATCGAAAACCTGAACGATATAAACGGTGATATTGTAATAATCAAGAACATAGATAATATCGTTCACGAGGATCACAGAATAGTCTCTGATGATTACAACAAACTGCTTTGCGGATATCTTATAGAGATCGAAGAAAAGATCCGTTCCTTTTTGAATAACTCACAGAATTGCGGTCAGGATATGATAGAAGAGATAAAATTCATGTCGAGAAAGCAGCTTTTTACAGATCTTGACAAATGCCTCCATGGAATGTCGGAAGTTGAAAAAAGAGAATATCTTTACAGATATTTTAACAGGCCGATAAGGGTTTGCGGAATGATAAAAAACACCGGAGAACCCGGAGGAGGCCCTTTCTTCGTGAAAAATAAAAAAGGCGTTTCGCTTCAGATAGTGGAATCGTCGCAGGTGGATATGAACGATCCTGAAAAGAAAGCTGTATTCATTAATTCGACTCATTTTAATCCCGTGAACATCGTATGCTCTCTAAAAGATCATTTTCATGACAATTTCGACCTGAATAGTTTTGTTGACAAAGATTCGTATTTCATCTCAAAAAAAACCTATAACGGAAAAGATATAAAGGCCCTCGAGCTTCCTGGCTTATGGAATGGCGCAATGTCAGATTGGATAACAGCATTCGTTGAAATACCGGAAGAAACATTCTGCCCTGCAAAAACCGTCAACGACCTTTTGAAACCGGAACGATTCTGTAAAGAAGATATCCAGGCGGAAATACAATGAGAATAAGTTTCCTGATAAAAACTTCCATTTTTTTGATTTTATTATTGTTTCAGTTTGCAAACGGAATAGTTTTTTATTCCAACCCGGAAGATCTGTCAAAATATGCAGCTACCGGCCTTTATCCTGAAAACAAATATACTATAAAGATCCCGCTGAACACAAACTGGCAATTCAGATTTGAAGGTGAAGAAGAATGGAAAGACATATACATTCCTTCAGCCTATGATAATTTTGATCCCGGAAAAAACATTTACTTCAGAACGAATTTTTTTATTGGAGGGAAAAAATCATCCGACCGCAGCTACAAACTGGTTTTCTATGGAATAAATTATAAATGTAATGTTAAAGTAAACGATGTTTTCGTTGAAAATCATTCGTCCTTGAATTCATTTGAAGTCAACCTGAATAAAAACCAGCTGAATTTTTCAGAAACAAATACACTTCTTATAGAAGTTAACAACAGGCTCACAAAAAATACGATACCTTCGGAAATGCAGGTTGACGGCTGGAGAAATTACGGCGGAATATTCAGAGATGTTTACCTTCTGATAAACTCTCAGACATTCATCTCAGGTGCCGATATTAAATATTATTTTAATGCGGACAGGAGCAAAGTCAACGCAGAGATCACAGCCAATATCACCGATAATAAATTCATTAAGGTGAACGAAACTGATTCGGTTCTTTATGAAAACAATATCTATTCGTACTTCCAGATAATTGACCTTAGCACTAATCAGCCGGTTCTCACTTCGCAGAAAAAAAATATAACCGTTCAGCGATACGACAGCGACAATGTAAAATTCAATTTTGAGATAACAAAGCCCAAACTGTGGTCGCCCGAAGAACCGAATCTGTATTTATGCTCGATCTATCTCGGTAAAATTGATGAAGCAAATCAGGAAAGCGAATTCAACAGATACGACATCAATTTCGGCTTTAAAGATCTTAAGATAACTGCGAACAAATTCTATCTTAACGGAGAAAGATTCTTCGTCAAGGGTGTGGCAAGATACGAAGATGTGAAAAGCATGGGTAGCGCTATCACATATTCAAAAATGAAGAACGACATAGAAAAAATAAAAAATCTCGGAGCAAATGTCCTTTACTGTAATGCTTTTTCTCCCCACCCGTATCTTCTTGACCTGTGCGACAAATACGGTTTATTCATTTTGGAAGAGCTGCCTGTAAATTCAGCCCCCGCTGCTTCGGTAAGGGACAAAGATTTTATAAATCATTCTCTCAGCATTTTGAGCGACACAGTTATAAGGGACAGGAACCATGTGAGTCTTTTCGCCGTAGGCCTGGGATCCGGTTACAATGTTTACGACCTTCAAACTGTGGATTTTATAAAAGATTTGTCAGACAGGGCAAGAGAGTTAAACGATGAGCTTTTTACTTTCATTACATCCGAATTCACCCAGTATGAAGAATATTATAAGCTGACTGATTTCAATATGATATCGCTGACGAATTATCTTTCGGAAGTTGAATATAAATTTTCCCTTAAGAACATAGCGAGAAAAGCTGCATCCAAGCCTATAATAATCAATAACATCCTCACGAGGGTTTATCCCAAAAACCAGAACGGATGGGCAGATCCATTTAGCGAACCCGCACAGGCAAAAAAGCTGCTCGAAAGTTATAATTCTGTAATGGAGGAGGAAGCGATTTCGGGATTTATGGTCGATTCTTATAGAGACAGGCGCAGCGAAGTATCCCTTCTTACGAATCAGCCCGGCGATGACCTTTATATCCTCAGGAACGCGCTGATAGATTATGACGGCTACGAAAGACTTTCGTTCAGAGTGCTTGACGCTTTATTTAAATCCCGAAAAGCACCAACCCTGGCTCAGGGGGAATATGCGAAAACTGAAGTGAATATTTATTTCATTCTCGGTTTGTTTATTACCCTGCTTTATCTCTATATGCTTAAAAGAGAACATTATCTATTCGTCAACAGCCTTAGAAGCGTTAAAAACCCGGATGCTTTCTTCATAGATATTCGCGACCGGAGAGTGACACAGATAATGCAGGCTTTCTTTATCGGTCTGATATCGGCTTACGGAATATCGGCTGTATTTTCAACGATTTTTTACCAGTTCAGACAGGATGAAAATTTTGATTTCTTCATAACTTATTTCATCAGGAACGACATTCTTAAAAAATACCTCACATTTTCAGCATGGGAACCTCTGATATTCATAGTGTCTTCCATAGTTATGATCATGGTTGTTCTGATAGTAATCGCTTCGTTCTTGAAATTCATTTCCGTATTCTTTAATATGAGATACTCATTCCCGATAGCAGTTTCAATGGTGTTATGGAATTCTATCGTTTATGTTCCTTTAATTCCGGTTTCGGCTGTACTTCTCCGACTGTTCTCTTCAGGCATCGTAAAGTTTGTAATAATCCTTTTTATTATTCAGACTGCATGGTTCGTTATAAGGCTGTTCCAGATTATGGCTGTATCTTTTAAAACCACGCTGCTAAAAGTAGTATGGGTCAATTTCCTGGTAATTGTAGTTTCTTTTCTGCTTTGGACATATTTCTTTGATCTGGATATAAACAGATTCAGCTCATTTTTCTATCTAATAGATCTTCTTGTTAAATAAAAAAGGGCGGTCAGCCGCCCTTTTTTTCTATAAATACTGCTCATCCTCAAAATACCACTCGTTGTAATGTTCGATAGTCTTTATTGCGGTTGCCGCATCTCCGCAGGCTGTGACTATCTGCCTTTGTTTTTTATCAGTGATGTCGCCTGCTGCAAATATGCCCGGAACATTAGTGCGCATTTCTTTATCGGTAATTATGTATCCGCCTTCATCTTTGCTAATTATTGAGGGCACGAATCCGGTGCCGGGCATGTAGCCCACGAATACGAAAACTCCGTCAACCTTGAAATCTGTAATTTCATTCGTTTTAATATTCTTTATTTTTATATTGTTCACTGCAGGCGTTCCTTCGATGGCTTCAACGACACTGTCCCAGATAAAATCTATTTTCGGGTGCTTAGCTGCTTTTTCCTGAATTATCTTAGTAGCTCTCAGCTTGTCCCTTCTGTGAATGATCGTAACTCTTTTTGCGAATTTAGTCAGATACAATCCCTCCTCTACCGCTGAGTCTCCGCCGCCTATAACGGCAACATGTTTGTCTCTGAAAAACGCACCGTCGCAAGTAGCGCAATAAGAAACGCCTCTTCCTATATGCTCCTCTTCGCCATTGCATCCTATCCTTCTCGGAGAAGAACCTGTAGCTATAAGTATCGATTTGGTTTTGTATTCGCCTGAATCCGATTTGATCGTGTGCCCGTTCGTTCCGGCGCCTACTTCAATTGAAAGTACTTCTTCGCTTTTAATTTCGAGTCCGAAACTCCTAGCCTGATTCTCCATCTGGGTAACGAGTTCAGGTCCTCCGATATTCGGCGTTCCGGGATAATTTTCAACTTCAGCTGTTATGGAAACATTCCCGCCGGGCATCATTTTTTCGAGCATCACAACATTCAATTTCGATCTTGCGGCATACATTCCTGCTGTAAGGCCTGCAGGTCCTCCGCCAATTATTATCAGATCGTGCATTTTATATCCTCCAATTCTTATTTTACTACTTAGCAATTTCACTAAGTAATATAAGCAATCACTTTTATGTTGTCAAGAGCATTTCTTCTTATCGACGATTCTTTCATGTTGAAATTACTTCAAATTTCAGTTAAATTTCTGATCTAATTAACTGTGAAAAAAATATGCCTGTATTGCTGATATCACCGCCCTTTGTTCAATTAAACTCACCGTATTCAGCTCTCCCCTATCTAAAGGGAGTTCTGAGCGCAAACGAAATTGAAAGTTCAAGTCTTGATCTCGGGATAGCCGTTGCTAACAGACTGTTTTCAGCTGATGGTCTGAATTTGCTTTATGAAATTATCGCATCAGAGCCTGAATTCAAGAATGAAGATATTGATTTTTTTATTGAGCACAAAAGTGAATATTTAGCGACGATCCAATCTGTCGTCAGCTTTCTGAAAGATAAAAACCCTGCACTTGCTTCTAAGATCATGAAGCCGAATTACCTGCCCGGGTGGAAGATGTCAGAAACTGCAATGCCGCGTGATTTTGTAAACACTGATTACGAATACAGCCGTTATGTGGCCTCGTTGTACATAGAAGATATCTTTCTTTTTTATAAAGCGGTCTGCCCTGAATATGATCTGTCGAAATACGGCGAAAAATTAGCTTTAAGTCCGCCCGCTTTTGATAATATTCACAGATCCGTCATGCAGAATTATGATATGATCTCAGAACTGATCTCTGAGGAATTAAATAAGAATGATTATTCAAATTTTGATATAATCGCTCTAACAGTACCGTTCCCAGGAACGCTTCTCGGAGCGTTAAAAACAGCCCGCTGGTTTAAAAAGAATTATCCCGATAAGATAATCGTTCTTGGAGGCGGCTACATCAACACAGAGCTCAGAAACCTTGAAGAACCTAAAATATTTGAATTCGTTGATTTCATCTGTCTGGATGATGGTGAAATGCCGCTTTTAAAGATGCACGAATATTTTCACAAGCAAATAGCAAAGAAAGACTTGATCAGAACATTTTATATTGAAGACGGAAAAGTATTATTCTCTGACAATTCTTTTGTTGAATCAGCTTTTAAAAGAGGCACTCCGGATTATTCCGGCTTCAATATGGATGAATATATACCTGTTATCGAAACTTTAAATCCGATGATGAGACTATGGTCAGAACGGAATACCCTTAAATTAAGACTTGCGCGAGGCTGTTACTGGCACAAATGCGCCTTCTGTGACACAACTCTCCCCTACATTAAAGATTTTCATCCTGAAGAGATCAAATATATTATCCAAGATATTAAGCTTATGACTGCTCAAACCGGTTTAAGTACTTTTCACTTTACCGACGAAGCCATTCCTCCCGCACTTGCAGTAAAGCTGTCGATCGAATTGATAAGAGAAAAAATTGAAATAACATGGTGGGGAAATATCCGCTTCGATAAAGCATTTACCGAAGATGTCTGCAAGCTGCTTTATACTGCAGGATGCATAGCTGTCGTTGGCGGAATGGAATCGTGCTGTGATTCGACCTTAAAAAACATGAATAAAGGTGTTTCGGTTGAAGACGCTGTGCGTACTATGTATAATTTCAAATCGAATTCGATCCTTGTTCACGCATACATGATATACGGGTTTCCCGGTGAGACAATACCAGACCTTGTCGATTCTGCCGAAGTTCTGAGGCAATTATTTAAAGAAGGACTGCTTGATTCGGCTTACTGGCACAGATTTGCACTAACCAGACATAGTGAAGTTTTCAAACACAGCGGAAAATTTAACATTTCTGTCCCGAACAAAGAATTGAACACTTTCGCGAACAACGATGTGAATTACATAGATAATTCCGGTTCCGGAATTGACGATATGGGAAACGGGCTGAAAAAGGCTGTATATAACTTTGTGCTGGGAATTGAGCTTGATAAAGATATTCGATCATGGTTCGACTTAAGCTTACCAAAGCCGAAAATAAAGAAAGGTTTTGTCCGGAAGATCCTTGACAGTAAGAGATACAACGTTAATACCGACAAAAAAATTCTTTGGCTTGGAAAAGAGGCTCAAGTCAGAAAAAACATTATCGAAATAAACGGGATCTCAGGAAAGATCGAATACGAACTTCCGAAAGATATTGCAGACTGGCTCTGTAAGTTGATTAATGAAAGCTGCATTTTTTCAACTGACGGAGTAAAGATTCAGGTTGCTATAGCTTCGTTCCCTAAACATTCGGCGATCGGATTTTCCGATTTTGTGAACAATGAGGTCTGGGATGATCTGTTCGATGCGGGACTGATAATAATATAGCCCGAAAATTCATTGACAAAATATAGTCAAAACATTATATTTGGTCTGATTTTGGAAATGCACCATTAGCTCAGTTGGATAGAGCAACGGATTTCTAATCCGTAGGTCAGTGGTTCGAGCCCACTATGGTGTACTTAAAGCCTCGTATTCGGGGCTTTTTTTATTTCATTTGATGTTAATTTTACTTATATTTTAAATATGTAAAACAAGCGGAACGACATGAATAAAAAAATTGAACTCCTTGCTCCGGCCGGAGACTTTGAAAAGTTGAAGACAGCTGTGCTTTATGGCGCTGATGCGGTATATTTGTCGGGAAAAGATTTCGGCATGAGAGCATTTGCAGGTAATTTCTCCGATAAAGAGCTTGTCGAAGCTAAGAATTTCTGCAAAAAAAATAAAGTTAAGCTTTATGTAACAGTAAATATCATCGCACATAACAGCGATATGAAAGGCGTTGAAAAGCATCTTGCTTTTCTAAATGAAATTAAGGCTGATGCAGTTATAATTTCAGATCTGGGAATAATGGATTTGTCCCTGAGAAAATTTCCTGAGCTGCCAGTTCATGTTTCGACCCAGTTTTCTGCTATGAATTACAATACAGTGAACTTTCTTTACAATATGGGTGCAAAAAGAGTAATTCTGCCCAGAGAACTATCGCTGACAGAAATAAATGAGATCAGAGCTAATTCAAAAGCAGAACTTGAAATTTTTGTTCACGGAGCGATGTGCATGGCATATTCAGGCAGGTGTATGCTGAGCTTTCACACAAAAGGAAGAGACCCTAACAGAGGCGAATGCAATCAGACATGCAGATTTAAATACGATATCACTTCAGAACAGATCCCAGAAGGATTTTATATTGAAGAAGAATCGAAAAAAGGGACTTATTTCTTTAACTCAAAAGACCTCTGCCTGATAGAGAATATACCTGAGATCATTTCATCGGGGATCTGCTCGGTAAAGATCGAGGGGAGGATGAAAACCCAGGGATATCTTTCAACCGTCGTAAAAACATACAGGGATGCTATAAATCTTTATTACAAAGATAAAAAAAAGTATAAATACGATCCCTCATGGACCGAAGAACTCTCGAAAGTATCGAACAGAGGCTATACCACTTTCAGATTTAATGATATGTCTGTTCCGGCCGATCAGAATTACGGCTCTGGTAAAGCTGAAAGTACGCATGATGTCGCAGGTATTGTGAAAGAAATAATTGACAGAAAATACCTTGTTGTGGAAGTAAAAAGCGCGTTCCACGCCGGAGACGAAATAGAAATAGTGATCCCCGGAAAAAGAATTCTTAATGTTACGCTAAACGAAATTAAGAATGTAATAGGTGAACCTGTCGAAAGAACGAATCCTAACCAGATAGTTCTTATCAGACACTGTAAATCAGTGATCCCGGGATCAATAATAAGGATCAGGAAATAAAATGAAGGAATATATTAAAACGACCGGCATCATTCTCGACAATTCATGTGTGAAAGAGAATACTGCCGTTATTACAGTTCTCACGCCTGATTCAGGAGTAATTTCTTTTGCAAAGCACGGATATTATTCAAAAAGAAACATTTATAAGTCCCTACTTCAACCTATAAATCTGATTGATATTCATATGGAAAAGCATAAAGGCAAATTCAAATTTATCGAAGGTTCGCTGATAGAAAGTTTCGACAATATAAGAAAAGAATACAACAAAACTGCTGCGGTACTGAGCATTTTTTCGTCTCTTACTAATTCCGAGATATACGATCAGAAAGATTATAATCTTATCTATACGCTTATAATGAAGTTCCTAAGATCTGTAAATGAAAAAGACCCTTGCCTTCTGACTATTTCGATCTACTTCTTTTTTCAGCTTGTATGGTGCCTCGGAATTTCTTTTACTTTTGACAACAGTAAATCCGAAGATTACAGATACCTTGACATTGAGAATGGAACATTTTACCGCAATGCTGCAGATTACGAAAGCGAGAATCATATTGCAGTTTCAGAAAAACTTTTCAGAGTTATGAAAAACTTTAAAAATATCAGATTTGCAGATATAGATAAATTGGATTACATTACAGTAAATGAATATAATGAATTCAGAAATATGTATAAAAGATATACCGCATATCATTTCAATAAAGCTATAATTATACAACCGTCGATCATTTCGGAGGCCGGATAATGCTGACCGCTAAAAAGGACAGATTCGAAAGCAGGAATGAAAAACTCCTGAACAAAAAAATATCGTCACGGGAACTGAGCGATCCTTTAGAACTTGCGCTCGCTTTCCTTACGGCGAAGAAATTTCTGTGTTCCGTGAAGGACCCTTCCGGGTCTTACAGAAAAGTATGGAGTTTCGGCTCATTTGGCGAAAAAATGGTTGATAATCTTATCATGGCATGGCAGAACAGTACTTCTAAAAAACTCGGTAATATAAAATACATAGATGAAATATCAGATAAATCAGGAACAGAATATCTGATAGAAATGCTTGATGTTGAAGAGAACAAAATACCCTTCGGCTTTTCGCGCGTGACGGAATTTAAGGAAAAATATTTTGAAAATGAAAAATTTATTTTCCACAGCAAGACCTCCAAAAAACTTATTCTGGAATATGCAACAGTTCCTTCCACTTCCAAAGACATGCTTATGACATGGCTTGATTTCATTGCAGAATATTTTGAAAAACTCGGTCTAAGATCAGATGATTTTGAGATAGAATTCCAAAAACTTGAGGATCATCCCGAAGCTGAACATTTTTTCTTTGAACGATACAGCATTAAAAACATATTCCATTTCGGACTGGAAGAAATAGCTACAGTTTCAGATAAGATCGACTTTGAATTTGAAAATTATGAAAAGAGATTTCCTGACGATAAAAAGCAAAAATGCTTCGTCTTTGACGAATACAGAGGGACGGACGGATTTCCCCATGTAATAGACGTAGAGATCGATGTGAACAAATTCATTCTAGCCGTTCTGCTTAACAACTTTCATCAGGAAAGGGTGAGAACATCAACTGTTACATCACTTACGCTGTCACAACAACTTGCGCCGATAAAGTGCGCTGTTTTCCCATTAAGTATTATAGACAAAAAAACAAAAAACAGTGCAGATGAAATTTATAAATCTTTTTCACGATTATTTGAAACTGCAATTGAAGAAAAAGGTACCCTTGAAATGCGCATGATCCAGTTTTATGAGGCCGGAGTGCCTTATTATGTTGCGGTTGATCCTGATCTGATTGATTCCGGGCTATACACGCTCTATGATAACAAATACGGAACAAAGTCTGAACTTACCTATGACGAGATAGCGCAATATATAGTCTCAAAATGTGAGGAATGATTAAGTTTTCTGGATCAGTATTTACAATCGCACTAATCCTTTCTATTTGTTTTTATAAATTCTACTTTACCTTCATCTAATTTTAAGATTTTATCAGCTACATCAAAATAATGATCGTCATGTGTGATTGCTATTATTATTTTTCCTTCTTTTTTCATCTGCTGAAGCAGATCTTTATAGAAGTATCTTTTGAAGTCAGGATCCTGGTCCGCAGCAACCTCATCAAACAGATAGATCGGAGAGTTTTCGAGAAAGCATTTTATTAAAGCTAATCTTTTGCGTTGTCCGTTCGATAGCTTTGTGGTACTGAAAGCTCCATTAGATAATTTAACTTTTTCCTCAAGATAGAACTTCTTAAAATATTCTTTGATCAAGTCCTCATTTTTATCGGTATCAATGTTATAAAGCTTGCCAAAAAGATTGTTTTCGCTGAAAACGACCGAAAAGTGCTCACCAAGATCAGCATTGCCTACTTCTACATCATCAATTTTTATAACGCCTTTATCCGGTTTATACAATCCCGTTATGATATTGGCTAATGTGGTTTTGCCGCTTCCGTTACCTCCGACAATAAATAGTATCTCGCCGCTCTTTACTTCCAAATCAATAACACCTACTTTAAACCTCTCATGCTCACCCTGATCAGGATATTGATATTCTACTGATTCCATCTTTATTGAATTAACTTTTTTAGTATTCATATTGCTATTTGAAACATCTAATAGATCATGTGTAGCCGGAACACCTTTAACAAATTCCTGTATCCGCTCCCATGATATTTTTAATTGAATTACTCCGGGTATGGAATTTAGTATCCCATTAATAGGCCCGATCATGTATAAAAACACCATCAAGAAACTCATTAACACCACATCTTGGACATCAGGGAACAATTTAGGAAATCCGAAAGCAACAAATCCTAGTATTACGACCAGCAACGACTCCCCTATCAGGAAAGTATTGATGAATTTTATACCTGCAATACTGTTATTGGATTTAAAAAGCTCAACTGTAGATTCAATATCTTTTTTATATTCTTTTTTCTTAAATCTATTTATACAAAGCTCTTTAAATCCTTCCAGCATGCCGTCTAATAGGGACATGTAAGTATTCTGAGTTTCACGGGCTTCATTAAAATATTTCTCAGCTTGTTTACTAATAAAATAATATAAGGTCGCTACTGAACCGATTACAAGCAAAGATAGTACCGTAGCAATAAAAGATATTGATCCTAAATATATAAAAATGCATAAAACCGTTATTACACTGGTTATTAATGTTACAATAAGATTTGCAGAACCCCCAAGCACTGCAGTGTCATTATTGAGAGTGGCATAAACTTTTCCGCGATCAATATTTTCAAATTTTTGATATGATGTTGAAAAAATCTTTTCAATAAGATCAATACGAATATCAGCAATAATATTGTAAGTCAATTTTAGCAATTTCGTTTCAATAATCTTTCTTCCGAAAATATATATTCCTACAGCTATAATGAAATAATAAACCATGTATTTAAATTCAACATTACTTGCGACAGAATTTATTATTAAAAAAATGACCGCAGAATTGGCCAGACCTGAAAGTAAGCTTAAAACAATCACTAATGGCATTGATTTTAAATATTTTTTTTTTGAAGGAAAGATCAAAGAAAGAAATAATGCTATCAAAGCCAAGCCAATTGAAGTTATTAATAAAATAATAAAAACAGAAAAACTGACAGGTGACCAAACGATAGCGCTCTGCCATGAGAATCCGGCAACTGCATGTGGAATCAGATATATCCCATATAAAATGGGTATCACGAAAATTATACCTGAACAAATAATAATCGCTTTCTTTAAATTTAATGCCTCATATTGTCTCTTCTTACGATAAACACCTAAAATTACTGTAACAATATAGAACAAAATACTAAGTGTTACCACTCCCAGCAATATAGAAAAAAGAGAATAAGTAGTATCGTCTTTGTTTAATGCAACCTTAGGTTTCGGATTTTCTACACCTGATAAAACTTGAAAAATATAATCTCCGATTATATCTGTATATTCACTATTTGAATTAGCCAGCACAGCAACACCGATTTTCTTTTCTGGATTAAAAGCTATATAAGAAGTAAAATTAGGATTTAATCCCCCATGGGTAATTTTCCCGTCTCCTTTTAAAGAGATCAACCATCCTGCAGCATAAGAAGTCATCGAATATTGATCCGGAGCTACTGTCTCATCCCTTTGGCGCGAAAGCTTTAACAATGGCGTAAGAATCGAATCCCGAGAGATTCCCATTTGGAATTGTAGCCATTTCGACATATCTTCAGCATTTGTAATTACATAACCTGCAGGCCAGTTACCCTTGTACACCGGTGCATCATATTCTCTTGGAGCAAAGAACCCGATTTTATAACCCTTAGCCATCAAGTCTTTACTTTTGGGTATTCCAATTGAAGTATCGTTCATCCTTAAAGGAAGAAAAATATTTTCTTCCATATATTTCTCATACGACAATCCTGAAACCTTCTCAATAATCAGACCGAGAATATCATAATTAATCGTAGCGTACTCAAATTGCGTTCCCGGTTTATGCTTAAGTTTTATATTTGAAAATAGTTTCACTGTTTCTTCAAGAGCCATCGGAGAATCAGTCTTGGGTATATCAGAAATCGTATTCCACGCGATACCGATTGTATGATGCAATGCGTGCTTTACTAGTAGTTCTTGTTCACTACCAACAAAAGTTGGTTTAAACCAAGGGAGATATTTTGATATCGGATCGTTTAGATTTACCTTAGCTTCACTTTCAAGCTTTAATAATGCTAAAGCAGTAAATGCTTTACTCGTAGAACCAATTTCAAAAAGAGTTTTGGAAGTATCTGAATTGCCATTATTAAAATTCGAATCACTATAATTCTTTATTTTAATATTACCCTCATCAATAACAATTAGATTTAAATCTGGAATATCACTTTTATTTTCGAGTTCTTGTAGTTCATTTTGTAAGCTACTTAGAACACTTTGTGTACTATTTTTAATCTCTGATGCATTGAATGTAAACATAAGAGAAAAGATTAAAATAATTACTAATTTATTTTTTTTTAAATCAATCATTATAGTGTCCCCCAAAGTCAAGACATTTATTTTTCAGCGAATGTGTTAGAACACAATTACGCAATTTGATCATCCTCTTTTAATACCTTTTTGTAATACACTTCATTCGGAGTCTTGTGGTCCAGGGACATGTGACTACTTTCGTTATTATACCAGTAGAAATAGTGTCACAGGCTTTCTTTAAGCTCAGTCACATTGTCATGCCTATTAACATATAAATCAAGCACATTTTTTTTCATTCCGTTTTCTCCTTTTCTTTTTCAGTATTTTCTTCCTTGCGCAAGAACAACGAATGTGTCGGTTTTTCACCTTTTACATCGAATGTGAACTGCCATTTCCCGTCAACAAGCTTGAAATCAATTCGATTATCACCATGATTGATCATCATAAATTGTGTGTCTGTGATCGGATCAAGTTGAGATTCGCTTGTATCATCTCTCCAGTAATACAACTTTCCATCCCTTACATATAGTTTTCTTTCAAGTTTATCAGCCTTACACCAATATTCACCGCAGAATTGCCTCAATTTATTTTCGCATAAAACATACGGAGCATATTCCACAGCCTCATTTCCATCCATGAATGCACCCAAATCCCGATTTTCTGTAATATTTAATAGTATTTTGCCGGTGTTTTCACATATATGAAATTTTACAGCTGTCGGATAACCTTCGATCTCAAATTCGTTTTCCAAAACAGGAATAAGAAAAAGTTTTAGATTCAACCAGGAACTATCAATGCAAAGGCGATCATTTTCTTCATGTATATGAATCACAGTGCTTTTACAAAGATAATGAGCGCAAAAATTTCTAAAGGAACTGAAGAACAATTTCTCTTCAAAATTTTCCAGATCCAGAAATGTTAAAATCCGTTTTCGATAGTTTATCCAGTCCTGTTCAGAATTTTCGATCTGCAGCTTTCTATAATTATACTCTTTAAACAGATCCAAAGTGAAATTTGAAAAATCCTGCCAAAGCTGAATAATCCCGACCTCATCTTTAAGATTCCTGTTTTTACAATAAGGAGTTTGTTCATTTTCCCTTATTAATTTTAATTTCCACTCTTCACTTCTTCTTAGCCATGTTAACCTTAAAGACTTATTTACATCTCTCTGATACAAATGGATTAAAACAGGATTTAAGCAGCGGGAAATTTCAAACAGTTTGTGCGAATATTCTTTTATAGTCTGTCTGTCCAAATCGTTCAAAAAATGGGGATACATAAGAACATTTTGTAGAAGATAGCTTTCAACTATGTAAATGTACTCATCGTCTTTAATTTTATTTACAAAATCAATCCATTTCTGAGGATACTCGACCAATACTCTTTTAGAATGATCTTCATCAGATTCGTCTTTGTTTTTTTCAATTTGAAGAAGCGGATGATCTTTTTCAACTTCAAAATGCCATTTAGTTTTTATTCTGTTTTTTTTCATCTGCCTGGCTAAATATTGGGCAGTTGTAGATTTCCCAGACCCGATTATCCCGTCAACGAGAATGAGCTTTGTT
>Ga0154584_1013_pt1 | contig 17681 bp, 12 predicted proteins | sample RifGroF2_FD_116013 | JGI IMG/M metagenome (GOLD analysis project Ga0154584, IMG submission 116013) | Candidatus Delongbacteria bacterium GWF2_40_14
ATAAAAAAGGCGGCCATTCAGAATTTATCGAAGTACCGCCTCTTTTATCAACTTTACTGAAGCTACCTGACAAGAACCATCTTTTTAATCTGCTTCATATTGTCTGCTTCAAGCGAATAAAAATATATCCCCGAGCTCAGTTCTGAAGAATTGAAATCAACTTTATGAAATCCTTTGACAAGGTCACTGTTAACAAGCTCTTTAACAAGCTGGCCTTTGTAATTGAAAACATTAAGCTTAACCTTGCCGTCCGTTCTTAAAGAGAATTTTATTACAGTAACCGGATTGAACGGATTGGGATAGTTTTGGAACAAAGCAGTCTCATAAGGAATATTTGCATCAGGATCGGACGGAGTACCTACAACAATCGGGTCTCCGCTGCCTTTTTCCAAAGTCTCAAATCCTCTGAACGCGGCATCAGAACTTTTCTCAACAATATAACTTCCGCTGCCTTCCAATTTAAAAGGTGACTTTGCGTTTTCTGATTCGGTTACAAGAAAATTAACTGTCTCTTCAGGAAGCCACTTATTCCTGAAATTGCCGAGATTGATATAAATCGCAGATATCGAATCCGTGATCTGTTCCAATCCGCAACCGTAACTGCTTTCGGTCAGTATATCATCCTCTCTTCCAGTCACCCATGCCTCGAAAGAAATTGAACTTTCGCTAAAATTAAAATCGTTTCCGGCAGAATTTACTATACGATAATAAACTGCTTTTGGAAGATTTACTTCAGTTATTGGCTCTAGCTTTTCTGATTTTGCATTAGGCTTTTTATCATAGTAAGGCCATGTAACAGTATCTGTCATATTTACATACAGCGGCTGGCAGATGGATGACGGATAATCGTTTACCCAGAAATAACCGTCTGTGCTTGAGGTTGTTACATTTGATTGCGTAACAGCATCCCATTTTGTAACTGCATCACAGTACCAGATTTCAGACCCTATACCGGCACCCGCCATTGTAAGATCATGCTTTTCTATCGGATGCATTATAAGGTTCAGATCGTTTCCCGGAGAAGTGACAAGCTGATAAGAAGGTATATTTATATACTTGCCGGCAATATACATAAAATGGTCATTTTTTACATTTATGCAATATGCTTCTCCCTCTGTTATACTGAAAACATTAAGCCATAACCCCAGAAAAGATAAATAGCTAGAACTTGTCCAGTACTGAGTACCCGCATTCCATTTATAAATCGAATTGATATGTTCGCCTAAAAGATCGAATTGGGACGAAAGAGTATATCCGGCATCGAACGGTAGAGCTATATAATTCAGATCAAAACCGTCGGTTGATATATTTTTGTATATAGCCGTTCCAACGGCTTCACTCGGCAGCGATCTGTAACCGTACAGCACAGTAATCAATATCAAAGTAAATGTAAGTAGTTTTTTCATTTTACTGCCTCCAGCACTTTATTCGTCTGTTTTATTATACCGCCTCTTTTCGCATTGTTTGTTTTCTGTGCCACTTCCGAAACGACTTTATAAAAATATACGCAGTCGTCACTTGCCGTTAAAACATCGTCGTATGTCGTTGTTGCCGAACTTCCTATCTCCTGATAATTCTTATCGGGTAGCAAAGACCTGTAAATGTAATATTGTGTTGCGCCCGTTACAGCGTCCCATGTTATTTCCATTGTGCCCTGATTGTTAGAAATATTTACATTTGCCGGTGTTAACAATGCTCTCCCTGTATCAATTATTTCAAAGTTATCTACCGAAACTGATCCTTTGTAAATATTTAACCCTGTCTCGGGTATAAATTGTGTAGAATAAGTTATTACTTCAAATATGAACTGACAGTTGCAGTCCATATAGTTTTCAGGTACTGATATGTCCGGTGATCTTTCCCAGTCGCTCATGTCTGCCATTAAAGGCGTATGTAACAGAGTCATGCTGCCGGTTGTTACATTTTTGATATATAATTTAAATTCCATCGCATTGCTTGCATACTTACTTATAAAATAATCGTAACTTACTGTAACCTGAGCTATACCGGAAAAATTATATACCGGAGATATCAGCTTGTTGAATATTTGTGAACCTAGAGTTCCGTGGTCAGAATCAGATCCTGTGTAAGCAAAGCACCCTGATTCAGTTAGATTTAAGTCCTCTCTCGGATGCTCATAAACAATTTGCCAGTTAATAAACGGATCTGACGGCATTTCATCGATTGTCCAGTTTGCAGGCAGATCATAAACCTCCTCAAAGTCTTCTAATACAGGTAAAGGCATATCAGATTCAACTGTTACCGATTTTGATTCACTGGATAGGGTCTCTCCTTGAGGATTTATAAAAATTGCCGACACATTATAACTGTAGTCGCCTGCTTCAAGAAAGCAGTCCGTATATGTTGTGTCTGCCGTCATACCTATATACTCGTCATCTCTGTATATCTTATAACCTGTTATTTCAAGATTGCATACCGGCGGTGTCCATGTCAGCGTTACATTGTTATATTCTGTACCGGTACCTGCAATCACATCGCCAAGCGTAGGTCTCGGATACAATGAAAGGTCAACCCAGAGATTGCATTCAAGAAGTGAAGTTAAAGTGTTTGCCCCTTCGCACAGAAGATCTTTGGGTATATCATATGCGGCAACGACCGCATAGTTGTATTTTCCACCTGTATTTATTTCTGTATCTGTATAACTTAATACTCCACCCGGGACAGAACCGATTTTTATTCCGTTTCTCCAAATGTTATAATATATAATTTCGTATTCAAGCTTATTTTTTTGAGGCGGCGACCATGTCAGATAAACTGAATTGTTTGCCGTGTTTTTCCCCATGCTTCCTACCGATGCTGCTACATTTGAAGGTGATTCAAGAACAGGTCCTTTATAATATTTTACCACGATCTCATCAAACCCTACGGTTTGTAAAATTGGATCCTCACCTTCCGGAGACAACCAGATACCATCTAAAATCAATTTTACTTTGACAGCAGTCACTTCACTGGATTTTCCAAGATTAAAGAAGTACGATTTAAATGTGTGCCCGTATATCGGACCTATACTTAAATCTGATGATTTGGCTGTTGCCATTATAGTCCAGTTGGAACCGCCGTCTTTTGATACTGCGACTTTGTAATCCGCGAATAACTTATCGTATAAAAGATTTTCTGTAACCGGATCTATTGTATGTGCGGGATAACCGATCTGAAAATCAAACTGCACATTGTAGTTGTCATATTCCCCTAAATTTACTGTCGCACTTGTCAGTTCTGAACTACCGCCTACTTCGGTATCGTATTTCGCTTCTAAATAATAAAATCGCAGATTTTCACTCGTTGCAAAATTAATAGCATTTACACCATGAATTCCCCAGAAGCCGGCATCGTATCCACTGTCCCAGTTGGGTGAAAAATCACCTCCGTATTCCCAATGCTCATATAACGGACATATTTGTATTTCCGTGGTATGTTTCACTTCGGCACCGGTAAGAATATCCGTTTCGATACCCTCTACTTTATAAAATCCTGCTGTATCATCAATTGTCGGCCATATAACCACTTGGCTTATTTCCGGTTCACATACTGTTGCATTATTGTAAATTGATGTTGTACTGCCTTCTTTATACGCATTTATTACTGTTGCATTCAATTTCGATTTTGCCGGTATTACTTCTCCGCTTACTGCCGGCCTCCATACACACAAAGGTATATTATCGTTTATTCCTGCAAAATCTCTTTTTTCTGATGGCGGTACAAAGCGATAATCCGCACCGTATGTTTTTAATTTCCAATCGGGTATCAAGAAATCCTGCTTCTCACCGTGAGTAAGCTCTATAGCCGTACTCCAGTTGTAATCAAAACTCCTTACTTTTTCCGTATATTTTCCCGGTTTGCAATTAATTATTTTGCTGGCAAATATATTACTCTCATTATACACCGACAACTCTTTGCCGGCAGCCTCATTTGAGAAATTTACCGGCTCGCAACAGACTCCGCCTTCTTTAGGCACAATATTTTTTACCGGATTTACTTCTTGGGATTCCTCATAGAATTTTGGCCAATTGTAAATATCGGTAGGTATTGTATCTGTCGGTGTTTGGATATCTAATAATTCTCCGGTAATATCGTATGTTCTGTGATCAATAAAACTATTCAGATATCTGTTTATATCGAAGCCTTCTTCAGCCATTATCCGTCCGATACTTTGGTAATTTGTATCACCATTACTCTCAAAATCCACAAACCCTAATCCTACAGGCTTGGGTTCATCTATTATCAAATACCTGTCTATAAGCTCAAATGTCTTTTCATTGGTTATTTTTACGCTTTGCTCATCCACCATTGTTGTCACTTCTACTTTTATCCTTACACTGTCTTTCCGCTCACCCGTATCTAATTCTGTATTGTACAGCTTGTACTCGTCAACAATTGTTTCTACTGCTGCAGGTATATCTGTATATTCCGTTTCTTCAGGGTATTTATAATAAAATTTTATCTCATTTACAATCCCATCCTTCCACGCACCCGCCTCGTTAAAAGTTCCGTAAACCGCTCCTATCTCATGCACCGTGGTGTACATATTTTCCTTTTCGCCAGTCTGTTTATACTTGAAGTACTCAAAGTTGGGGCGTGCCGGTACGACTGTAAATGTAACTTCGCTGTAAGGTCTGACTTGTTCAGGATAATATTCGTACAAATCAAGGCTTCCCGATTGATTCCAAACCATAGCTGTATATACTTTGAATTTATATGTACCTACTGAATCGGGTTTGAAAGTAAATTTAGATTTTGCGATATAAGTATCAGTGCTTACCCATTCAATTAAATCTGGAATTTCAACCTGTATTTCATAACCACTGATTTGGGCAATGTGGTAACCGGCAGTATCCGGATACAGATTATATGGATACTTCAAATAGCAATGAAATAATGAATCACTTCGCAAGTTATTTCTAGTATCCACCTGCCCTTCAATCTCAAATATAATTGAATCGCCTATTGCTATTACTTTGTCTGGATTATCTTTAATTCTTAATAAAGGCTGAGCATAAACAGCTTTAAATCCACTCCTTTCTTGCTGACCGTATTCATAATTTGGAAAGCTATCATAGGAAAGTACCGTACCATCGTTCATTAGTGTTCTTATGGCTTCGTAACTATCCTTTCCTTCCCCATTGATAGTGTCCAATTCAAAAGTACTCGGCTCGTGATCCAAACAAATATGCCCGAGTTCATGCCTGAACACAGTATTTATATCAACGCCTCCTACTTTGATGGTGTCACCGTTAACTACTTCTAAATGACCACCACCGTTTTTATCCCAAGGATAAAAAGCACATTCATTCAAGGTAATCATAAATGAATCGAACATGCCAGTTAAATCTTGAGGATAATTTATAGGTACACTAACACCATATGCATCTTTGGCTAGAGAGTCAGGATTATTATTCATATTCAAAAAATACTTTGAATAGCAAAGCCGGGGAGTGTTTGTACCAGTTGCACCAGCGATTATTTCAGGTAAACTGTCAACAGGCTGAACTCGTAGAGAATCGACACATGTAGTAAATTTAAAATCAATGCGGGGGTTCGAAACCAGCGAATCGCTCATCGCACTATTCGTGTTCTGATCAAGGTACAGCGTATATGAATTTGACGGACTTAGCCATAAATTTTTTAGCTGGTAGGTATATGTACTATTAAGTACGACCAAGATAATAAGTGCAAAAATTTTATTCTTCATCTTTTCACTCCTCTACCTTGTATGTTTTTTTATAAAAATTCTTGTCATCATTGATTTCAAGTATTTTCTTGATATTTTCAATAGTTTCTTCCCAAGAAGGCAGAGAATGTTTTAAAGTATTTCTAATAATTTTTACTTCTCTTTCGTATTTTTCTCCCATCGGATCATCTTTAAGGTTTTTGGTTTTTGGTTTTTCCATCAAAGACCTTTCCATTCTTATAGCTCTATGATACATTTCTATATGCTTTTCATATATCATTTGAACTCCATCCATATAAAGTAATGTGGAATAGGGTCTCTTACTCAGCCACTGTCTGTCTTTATTCATACCATCCGCACGATCCATGAAATAAATGCCTTTCTGATTCTGAATTATTATCTCATTATCCAAATCACTTATTACACCACTGTGGAAAAAATGAAGTTTCTCAGGAACTTTTCCTAGTTTATTTATGAGAATATCTTCACCTTTTAACACTTCGTCTATTTTAACAGCATAAGCTATTCTGTCAGTCCCTACTGGCTGTTCTTGCCCAACAATACTTCCAATGACTATTACATCACTTAATAGCGTATTTTCTTTGTATGTTTTTGCTTCAGCTGGCACACCTGATCTATTAAGATCAACACCTACTTTCTTCAATTCATCTCTTTTATTTAAATCTATCTTAAGATTATAAAACCAATTTCCAATATTATAATACGGATAAATTTGTTTTTCCAATTTCATGTAATCTTCTTTAAATATGTCCAGCTCCTCTTTCGTCATTCCGGTATCCACACCTAAGCGATCCTTTACTGTTACACTTTCTCCTGATTTGTTTTCTTCCAGTCCACTTCCTTCTTCCTTAACTAAGTTTACAGTATTATCTACCTGCTGCACCTGTTCATTTTGAACTTGCACAGCTTCCGTTTTCTTTTCCGGTTTTACAGGCTGTTGCCCGCCGTCATCACTCATTGCGTATGTCGAAGCAAATAAAGCCAATACGAGTATAACAGCCGGGATAATAATATTTTTCTTCATTTTCTCTCATCCTTTTTTTATTTTTGTTTTTTGTCCTTCTTTACTTACGCATTCATAAAAGACATCGCCTCCTTTATTTTGAGTTCTGATGCCTTTATCTCTATGAAAAACAGGCACCGACACTCTGTTATACCCACATCATAAGGCCTAGCACAGCCCATCTGAGAGATATAAAGAGGCGGTGCCCCATACAGTTTATACGGAACACTCGCTTCTCCTCTTGTCTTTCAGATGAATTAAAGTGCTAGTTTAATGATGTAAGACAAGATAATTTAGCAAATTATCAATATTTCAATTTTTATATATGACCTTATAAGCCTCTCTGTTTTCTTTCATATTGCCGCTATATTTTATTACGGTTACAAATATCATAAATAAAGTCTGTCTTGTCAAGATGTTTTACCTCATAGATTATCCCTCACACTTGAAAATTATTTATAATTTACTCGCTTTTAAGAACTTTGTAAATACTATGTCATTAATAGATACTAAACATGTGCTTTTTTAATCTCATTATTGCGGTAAATACAGAAATGCTTTTCAGTTAAACAATGCTTGTTCTGTTCTTGTTTTTTGCAGTTAGAGGTACGCGTAAATTAATCTACCACTTCCTCTGCCTGGTGTCTTTGTCGAATTTAAGGTCGGAGAAAATACTGCTCTTCGTATTGATCAGCAGCTTGAATCCCTTATTGAAAATATCCCATTCGAATTCGCCCTGCCAGCAGTGCATCTCCCTTCTGACCCTGATCACCGTCGAAGTGATCTCTTTCGGCATCAGAAAATTCAAAGTGGCGGAATATTCCACAGACCAGTTCTCCGTCGGGGATATTTTAGCGCCTATATTGCCGTTAAAATTTTTAGTATAATTTTCGTTTGAATCATACCTCTCAGAAAAAAGTATCCTGCCGTTTATATCAACAGGTATCTTGGTATAATTTGAACGGGTGACGCTGACAAGACCATCGTTAAGCTCCGCGGACTGAATTTCCAGCCCGCTTTTTTTACCGAGAATAGTTTTCAGGCTGAATGGAAATTCAACAGTATAAGAAGCATCCCATTTCTCCATCCTGAAAGGGTTTTCATCCCAGAAAGTAAACTCCGGATTAATATATTCACCCTGCCCGTTGTCAAGAGTATATGGCGTGATCACGGAATTGGCATTAACAGAAATTCTCATTCTCAGGTATTCTTTATACAAAGCCCCGTTATACGGATTCGAGTTGAACCTCGCACTTATAACAGACATTTTATTACTGTCCGCGGCAAAATTATAAAATCCCGAAAAATTAAGATTGAACAGAGATAATGATGATTCCCTGTCGCCGGATTTGATCTTCGCGTCGAAAAGGTTCATCAGAGCATAATTAAGCCTCATGGTCTCGCTTGAAGGAGTGCCGCCTATAAGCGACGGCGAAAAGATGTCTTTTTTATTTCCAAGCGAATCCGTTACAAAATAACCGTATTTATCCTTTGAAAAATCCGGATAGTATGTGAACCCCATTGACGGGGATATAGTGTGCCTGATCTTCCTTAATGCGAATAACTCCGGCTGGAAGATCCCGTAGATCTTCGTGTCAAAATTAGCCGACAGGTCGTAAATACTCCTCTGCCTGGCTCCTTTTACGACATTCAATTGGTCATCATAATACCTGAAAGCAACATCGTGCTTATAATTGAAAGATTCCTTCAGATTGAAATACCTGAAAACCTTATGGGTATATTGTATGTAAGATGCTGTTTTTAAACCGTAATTTGTCAGGGTTGAATCGCGGTTGTATAATTCATAATCGTCAACACCAGTACTTGAAAAATAATATTTGCTCTTGTGATCTGCTAAAAGAAAATTCTGACTGCTGCCTATTCTGAGGCTTCCGTATTCCGTCCTTTCGCTAATGTTCATATTTGCAGTTGAGTTCTCATCGAACACATTTTCATCATCGTAAACATTTACATTTCTGTTTGCATTCAACGAACCGTCGTACTGGAATTTTTTTATCATATCAGGCATATCGGAATCGGCAAACGGCCTTCTTCCGCTCAGGCTGTAGGAAATATTCGGGAAAGTATATCTGACTATTGCGGTATCAACATACTGCGTGACTGACGACATAGTTCTGAAATTATCTCCCGTATTGTACCATCTTTTATTGAAAATACCGCTGGAATACAGCTTATTCGTCATCCTGTCCGCGCTGGTTTCACCCAGATCGCGCACAAGGCTCCTTTTTGTTACATAATCCGCCGTTGCATTGAATGTCATTGACGGACTTATCCTGTGATCGTGAACCCCCTTAAATCTCCAGTCATGGGTCTCGTGGTCGTTCGTAAAATCCGCCGAGATATCGCCGTTTATCACATATTTCTTCTTGTACCTGAAATTCTGGCTGAGCAGATATCCGTACCTGTCATAATAATCCATAAGTACTGTATAGTCGGTATAATCAGACATATCCCAGAAAAATCCGAGATGCTTGAACGAATTCCCTTTTGTTGAGCTGTAATAGTATGACGGCAGTATAAAACCCGAATTCCTTCCCTTATTGTTTTTGTAGAGAATGAACGGAAACCATGCGACCGGAACTTCGTTGAAGTATAAGCTGATCGGTTTAGCGAAAACCCAGTTGTTTTGAGTAACGATAATACTGTCCGCCCTGAAATGATAATGCGGGTCGGGAAGGTCGCAGCTCGAGATCTTGGCATTTATGCCGTGTATATCGTTGTTTTCAAGTTTTACCATGTCTCCGGTCTGAAAATATGTGTCGTCCTCCTGCCGCGTGCTCTTTAACACTGTTCTTGCGCCCGAAACCTTTCCCTGCTTAGTGTCCAGATTATAAGACATCCTGTAGCCTGTTACCGTCTCGTTACCCTCGGTTATCGTAGGTCTGCCGGTTACCATTATGCTGTCTATCCTGCCCGGATCGGATTTTGAATAAAGGGTATCCTCTTTCTGGTACGCATCCACGACATTGGTTTTAGTATCAAGAATTATGCCGTAAGCAGAAAAATTCATTGTTTTGTACTTTAGCCTTGAATTTCCCGTCAAAAATATCTTTTCTCCGGATGCGTCATAATCGATCTTGTCAGCAAAATAAAAAATCATCGTATCAGGCTGAGCGAGCTCTTTTTCGATCTGTGCGAATGCTGAATAAAATAATGCGGACGCAAATATAAGTATTGGCAGATAGATCCGCATTTAAATAACTATTTCCTTTTCTGTTTTACAGTTAAAGGTTTACCTTTTGAGTGTATTATTTCTTTGTCGTCTATCATCTTCCAGAGTACAGAATTAATATCCTGGGGTGTAAGATGCGATAAAGCTCCGTTGAATTTGGTGCGGGTCTTGGATGCCGAATAATAGCCGCTGAGAACATACGGCAGGTGGACTTTAAAAAACTCCTCTTCACCGACAGACTTGAATATCATTTCCCTGATCTCGTTTATAGAATTAAGCATTATCTCCGAGTACAACTTTATCTGATCTTTATCGAATTTATCGTCGAAAGAGAAAGTAAGAAGTTTGTTATCCTTTCTGAATAGACCGACCGGTATCTTGTATGAATAGAATAGATTTGAATGAGCGCCGTTCTGCGAATTCATTTTTCTGATGAAAGAGTTTAGAACCGTAAGTGAAATGAAGTAAAAATCCGGATCCTTGTATGTTTTTTTAACCGAATCGAACTTTCCGAAATCCTTTACCGCAATCCATACGGGAATATCCATATCGGACTGAACCGCCATAAGTTCGTCGGTCTCTTCTTTGTTCAGGTTAAAGTATTTGACATTGTGATCACCGCTCAACTCATACAGCTTGCGGCATTTGACATCTATAAATATCATTCCGATATTGGGTACTTTAACCAGAAAATCAGGCCTTGTTTTACCTATGTTGAGGTGGAAATCAGCAGATCTTTCGCTTATCTGCATGAAATTACCGGTATAAACGCACTTATACTGCTTCTTTTCGAAAATCTTTCCGAGATCATTTTCTGCAATATAGGAAGCTATTTCGGTTGTCTCGAAAAAATTACTGATCTTTATACCTTCGATCCTCTTTTTTCCCTTGAGCAAAGTAATATCGGAATCCTTTATCTCTTCACGCTTCATGTCTTCTAAGAATTTGCTTTTGTGGAACCCCTGGTAGATCTCAAGAGTATTTTCTTTAGAATTCCGTGTCAGTTCAGCCATGTTTTCCTCCCTGTCAGATGATTTTTTTTATGTCCGCTATATTTTCAAGATAATGATCAAAGCCTTTAAATTTCATCTTTGTCTCTTTTCCGTAACCGGACCCTACAAGCATTGTTGTGAGCCCGGCTTTTGTTCCTGCGATCATATCGGCCTCTTTATCACCGATCATATATGAACCTGATCTGTCAATGTCGTGATCTCTAATCGCTTCTTCAATTAGAGCCGTTCCAGGCTTTCTGCACTCGCAACGGACAGAATACTCTGGAACTGATCCGTTCTCGTAATGCGGGCAGTAATAAATTCCCGCGAACTCAAAACCGTTTTTTAAAGCTTCTTTTCTTATGTGATCGTGAAGCTTTTCAACATCCCCGACAGAAAAATACCCCCGGGCGATCCCGGACTGGTTCGATATAATTATGAGCTTAAATCCCTTTTTGTAAAGATACGCAAGAGCTTCCACTGCCCCGCGTTCAAACTCGAAATCCCCGATCTTATAAAGATAATTCTTATCAATATTGACAGTACCGTCCCTGTCAAGAAAAACAGCCCTGTTCATCAAAAAACTCTCAGCTCGAAGATGTAAGGCACTTCCGCCTTATATTTATTTTGCTCCATCCTGTTAAGCACTTCTTCTATGTGATCCATCGTGTAGCCGAGATTTACCGTATCGAGCCTGCTCTTTTTTTCATCTATTATGGAATCAAGCACTTCATCAGCCTGCTTATAGGTAAATCCGAAATCTTTTTCATCTGTCTGGCCTTCGATCAGGTCGGCAGAAGGGGCTTTATTTATAATGTCTTCAGGTATTTTGAGGTATCTGGCAAGTGCCCATACCTGAGTTTTATAAAGATCGCCTAAAGGATTCAGTATCGAAGCAAGGTCGCCGTGAAGCGTGCCGTAACCTAGAAGCCTCTCGGTCTTGTTGCTTGTTCCCAGTACCAGAGCTTCAAGCTCTGCTGACAGATCGAACAGCACCGTCATCCTTGCTCTGGCCATAATATTACCCAGCCTTGCAGGACTGACATTATTCAGTGAAGCTGAAAGCGTGTCAACTGCCGCAGTTATTTCGACAGTTCTTGACTTGATCCCCAGCAGCTCAATTATCCGGTCGGCATCGGCAGACGAATTTTTTGAACTTGTTTTGTAAGGCATTTTTACGCAGGTCAGATTATCTTTCCCCAGCGCTTCTGCCGCAAGGTAAGCCACTACCGCGGAATCGATCCCTCCGGATAATCCGAGCACAGCTTTTGAAAACCCGGATTTCCTGAATACTTTCTGAATCCATTCCTGAATCCTTTCTACCGTTCTTTCTTCGTTTATCGACAGCATATTTCAAACTCCATAAGCATTATTTTGTGCCCGATTTCGGTGCGCCTTTTTCAGATTTCATATTTTTTTTATCTACTTTCCCGTCTGATTTTGATTCGTTATCTTCGGGAAGGTTTTTTTCTTTTTCTTTGGCGTCATTCTGCATTTTCTGGCTTTCTTTTTTCATTTTATCTCTTTTGTGCTTATCTTTTTTATACTGTGTTTTCTTTTTTAATCCCTTGAATTCTCTCGACCCGGGTTTGATCCCCATTTTCTTTGCTATCACTCCCCAGCCTTCTTTTTTATTCTCACTGTAAACTTTCATTACTTCCGCAGGGTCTTTTTTCATTATTTTTGCCATTTCAAGCGATAGATAGAGTTCTGCAGGCTCCATTTTAAATTTTATCAGACCTGCGTCCATTGTTTTATCATCCACTTTATACTCGGCAGATACTTCTGTCCTAAAAGTTCTTAGATCAACTTTTGCGGTATTGTTAACATCATTTAGGAACATATCGAACTCAGCATCACCTGTTTTTGCGCTAAATCCCAGATCTAAACCGTAAACCGAAAAAATCATCGCAACGGCTGTTAAAAACACCAGTTTTTTCATTTTTTTCTCCTTTATTAAGTTAATGAAAAATTTATCCTTATCAATACATTAGAAAGTTAACTTAAACAAAGATAAATGTCAATTCTATCATAGATTTGTTTATAAAATATTCTTACATTGCTATATAATTAACAAAAACCAGCTATGGGATATTATATGTCTGAAAATAAAGAAGCGCTTAGAATATCCGTTTATTCGTTCGGGTTTCAGAAGAGCGGTATTCCGGATAACGAAAACGGCGACGGTGGAGGATTTGTATTTGACTGCAGATTTTTACCCAACCCGTTCCATGATCAGAAACTGAGGGATTTTACGGGTCTTGATCCGGAAATTGTCCGTTTTTTTTCCGAATACAGGTCGGTTAAGTCATTTATAGATGACTGCGTCAGAATGATAGAGAAAGCGGCGGATTCGTATATTGAAAGAAATTTTCTTAACCTTCAGGTAAGCTTCGGTTGCACGGGAGGAAGACACCGTTCGGTATATTGTGCGGAAGAATTCTGCAGAATAATGCGCTCAAAAGGGTATAACTTAGAAATCGAACACACTGAAATTTAGAAATGGAGAAGCCCCGGTTTTCGCCGGGGCTTTGAGAGAGTAGGAGGAGTTATGTGAAGTATTTGTTGCTTATTACGACTCTTATACATCCGCCCTTTTTAAAAAGTTCCAAATTATTTTTTATATGATAACTGAAAAGAATTTCCATCCGTAAAGATTTCTACCGAACCGTTCAGATCGGTTCTTAAAATGTTTGAACCGATAGCCGTAAGCCGGTCCAGAACTTCATTTGACGGATGACCATAATCGTTGCCGTATCCGACAGATATTAAGGAATATAACGGTATAACGGCATTTAAAAAATCCTGTGTTGAACTTGAAGAACTGCCGTGATGTGCGACTTTTAAAATCTCGTAATCTTCATCCGGATTTAAGATCCCGGTTGAAAGGATCCTGTCCTCGGCATCTTCTTCTATATCTCCTGTAAACATCATCTCGAAACTTTCAAAAACGAGTTTTAGAGCAACAGATCTGTTGTTTTCATCCGTAACAGTGGAATCTCCGAAATTGAGCATAACTCCTTGAACTTTATCTGAAAAATACAAAGTATCTCCGACTTCCGGAAGATATCCTCTATAACTCAACGTATCCTCGTAACTTACATATCCGCTGTTAATTACATCATAAAGCCCGCCATAATGGTCTTTGTCGTGATGGGTCTCGATCATATACTTTAACCCGCTGATATTCCGCGATTTAAGCTCATTTAGAAGCGTTGACTCTCCGCTATCCTGCCAGAAATAATATCCCAGAGATCCGTAACCTCCGTCCATTACGGAAGGTATGCCGTCAGGAGGACTAATAATAAAACTATCGCCCTGTTTGACATCAAGAACAGTGATATTAAGAGATTTCTGTTCGGTTACCCCTATATAGGTTTCGCCGGAAAAAACAGTATCCGCTCCGTTTATAACGAACATTTCATAATATCCGTTGTCGCCATTATTAAAAACCTTAAGAACGGATTCGTTTTCTTTGCAGCAAACCAGCTCGATCGCGTTTCCTTCTTTTGTAAGGACAACTCTGCTGAAATCATATCCCGCAGGATCGAAATAATATATTCCGTCTTCATAGATTATATCCGGTGTTCTATCAAAAAACACCCTGTCTTCACATGAAATTATTAGTAATGCTGCTAAAGCTGTAAATAAAAAAATATTATGTTTCATTAAAATAAGAAGTAAGCGTTTTTTCTCTGTCAGCAATTATTTCATTGTCGGAGATTATGTTTTTAAACTCGGGAAATTGTTTTTCGCTTTTATAGTTTTTGTTATCAATGAACATTTTATCTACGGTATCAGTAATTCTGCCTATGGTAAGAGCTTCAAGCGGTGTGTTCAGTGTAAAAGAATCCTGTTTTTTCGCTATTTCGACAATTACTCCGTTCTGCTCCAGGAACAGAAGACATTCGGAAATATCTTTTATCGGAATATCGAGCTCCTGGCTTATCTCCAGCTTGGAAGACTGTTCCTTTCCAGCTATAAAATTTTTAGTGATATGTATTATTATCATCAGGGCTATTCTGATCCTGTCGATCCGGTTTGAAAGAACATTCTGCTCAAGATGAGTAAGATTGTGAATATTCTGTCTGACAAAAACTATCTGAACACTCGCCAAAACGATTATCCACGAGAAATAGATCCAAAGCATGAAAAAGGGAAGTATCGCCACAGACCCGTAGATCACGTCGTAGCTTACTGCAAGCTTTGTATAATGGACGAACAATGCTTTAAATATCGTCAGGAATAAAGCTCCTACCAGAGATCCTATCATCGCATGAGAAAGTTTTACGCTAGTATTGGGCATTATAACCAGAAGGAATAAGAACATAAGCGTAAGGAGGATGAACGGAACAGCCTGAAAAACAAGAAAGATGATTACCCCGAGCCATTGATTCCCTCCGCTGGTAAAAATAAATTCAAGCCTTGAAGCCATCCATATTGATAAAATAAGAAGAACAGGGGTAACAAAAACGATCGTAAGATATGTTTTGAGCATTTCTACCGGAGATCTGTTCTTGCCTACCTGCCATATGGCATTGAATGAAGTTTCAATTGAGGACAGGATCGAATAGACTGCTGCCAGAAGGAATATAAAGCCGATACTTCCGAGGGTGTCAACAGTTGCTGATCCGAGAAAGGAATCTATATAGCCTGTGATCTTATCACCCATGCCTGCCGCTAGAGAATCATAAATGAGCGGTTTGATCTTCGTTTCTACCAGCTCACCGCCGAAAGCTTTGAAGAACATGAACATTATTGCCAGAACCGGGATCAGCGACAACAGCGTTGTAAAAGCCATGGCTGAAGCTCTATTCATAAGAAAATTCTTGTCGGCAAGTTTTATAACAAGCACAAGCATCTGAAGTTCTTTTAGAAAAAATTTCCTGACTCCGGAAACATGATGTTCGAGATCCACGAACCAGATATCACGGGCAATAAATGTCTTAATTTTTTTAGCTTTATCTTTTAATGTCATAACTCATTCCGGATTTTTTTTTATTAATTTAAATAAATGTCATAAAGAAGTTGCGATAAGTCAAGCAAATATTTCGTTTCTAAAACTAAAGCTCGTATTTATTTCCGGCAAATCTGTCGATATTATCTTCAAATTTAAGATATTTTTTATCAAAATGAAGGAAAACCGATCCCGTCGGACCTGATCTTTGTTTTCCGATTATTATTTCGGCCAAACCTTCCTGATCTTTACCGTCAGGTCCTTTTATACCGTAAAATTCAGGTCGAAGAATAAACAGTACAAGATCGGCATCCTGCTCGATGGCTCCGGATTCTCTTAAGTCTGAAAGGATAGGTTTTTTATCCTGTCTTTTATCAACTTCACGGTTCAGCTGCGACAGGACAAGTATCGGTATATCCAGCTCTTTTGAAAGACCTTTTAACGAACGCGAGATCCTCGAAATACCTTCGTGTCTTTCCACTTGGCTGTCCGTTTCCATAAGCCCGATATAATCGACAATTATAAACCCTATGTTCTTGTCTTTTTTAAGTCTTCTTGCTTTCGTTCTTAATTCAAGTACATTCAATGAAGATGAATCGTCGATATAGATCGGAAGATCGCCGAGCTCGCCCATTCCAAGCCCGAGTGCTGTCCATTCGTTATCCGCAAGATTTCCTGTCCTAAGTTTTTTAAGACTGACATTAGATACCATTGACATCAGACGCATAGCCAGCTCTTTTCTTCCCATCTCGATACTGAAGATAGCTACAGGTACCCTGTCTTCTGATTTTGCTGCGTTGACGGCAAAATTCAGAGCAAGCTGTGTTTTTCCCATACTCGGCCTTGCAGCAAGCACTATCAGGTTGCTGTTCTGCCATCCGGCGGTATAATTGTCAAGTTCACTGAATCCTGAACTTACACCCGAAAGTTCGCCTTTTTTCTTAGCCCACTCTTCGATCTGACCGAATGTTTCCATCACAACCCTTTCTATAGGCTGCGGGATATTTCTTTTTTTATTCTCAGCCAGTGAAAAAATATCCCCGTTCAGCTTGTCCAAGAGCATCGAAGCGTCTTTTTCTTCTCTGAAAGCGGCTGTTATAGACTCAGTGCTTATGTTAATAAGTGATCTCAGTAAAAATTTGTTTTCGACTATCCTTGCGTAGTGCCTTATATTAGCGCTTGTCGGTACGGCGTCAAGAACCTCACCGAGATACGCTGCGCCGCCTACTTCTGTAAGCTTACCTTTTATGTGAAGATGCTCCTTCAGGCTGAGAAGATCGACTTTGTCCCCGTCGGATAATATATGCTTCATCGCTTCAAAAATGTACTGGTGCTGTTTAGAATAGAAGTACTCATCCTTCATATCAACATCTTTGAGCTTTTCATCCCAGTCTTCATCCATCATAATACAGCATAAAAGCGCTTTTTCTATCTCTAAATCATGAGGCGGTATTTTTTTAAGATCATCTGACATCGTAACTCCTTTTTATGTATTGCAAAATTGGACTTTAAAGATAAGTTTTATCTTCTTTCGAAACAAACAAAAATTCAATTATCTTTTCCTGTTTGGAAAAACTATTCGCCCATGCCTGCAAATATCTATTTAAAATGTTTAAATGCTCTTGTGAATATCGTTTATAATTCAGAATATTCTTGCTATAACTTACGAAATAAATTAAATTTGACCGCGATTTGAAAATGAACATAACCCGGAGCGTAAATGATATTCATCCTGATAATAATAAACCTTCTCTGGGCGAGCACATTTATTTTTGGCAAGATACTGCTCGATGTCTTTTCCGTCAGTTTCCTTATCTCATTCAGAT
>Ga0154584_1098_pt1 | contig 17242 bp, 14 predicted proteins | sample RifGroF2_FD_116013 | JGI IMG/M metagenome (GOLD analysis project Ga0154584, IMG submission 116013) | Candidatus Delongbacteria bacterium GWF2_40_14
TGAGTATGCGTGATTCCCGAATTTATCAACGGCAATCATTCCGCCTGTATCAGGCTTTAATGTTTTTGAAATGAATTCTTCAACAGCATTGTGAAGACTGTAATTCTTATATTTCATCAGCGCATGGATCTCATAGCAGGCGACCGTTCTGATGAATTCTTCGCCCGTGCCTGTGCATGATACGGCACAGGTTTCGTTATCGGCAAAAGTTCCAGCTCCGATTATGGGCGTATCGCCTATTCTGCCGTATTTCTTGTTAGTCATTCCGCCGGTTGAAGTGGCTGATGCGAGATTAGCGTAAATATCCTTAGCCACGCATCCGACCGTGCCCTTTGCTGAATTTGTCAGGTCTGATGAGTGATCTAAAGCTGTCTCCCCTTTTGCTTTCATTTTCAGCCACTGGTCATATCTTTTCTGTGTGAAAAAATATGAACTTCTGACGAACTTCATGCCTTGTTCTTTTGCGAATATTTCGGCTCCGTTACCGCATAAAAGTATATGCGGGCTGCTCTCCATGACTAGTCTGGCCAGACTTATAGGATTCTTTATTTTTGTTACGCATGTTACTGCTCCGCAGCCTCTGTTCCTGCCGTCCATGATCGCCGCATCAAGTTCATTTTTGCCTTCGCTGTTGAATACAGCACCTTTTCCAGCATTGAATAGCGGACAATCCTCGAACTTGTTCACAACAAGTTCAACGACATCAAGTGCTGTTTTACCTTTTTTAAGAAGATCATTTCCATATTTAAGAAATTCTGATAGTGCGGAAAGATATTCCTTTTTATCACTTTCAGGTACATTTTTCGGTATGGCTCCCGCGCCTCCGTGTATGGCAATCGAATATTTTTTTGTCTTACTCATAAATAACTCTCTTTTAATTTACTTCTAATATAATAATGAAAAAAGAGAATTCAAATCATTGATTTTAAATAGAATTTTTGCTACATTATCAAAAAACCGGAATTATGTATGGTTGTTGAATTTTCGATAGTAAAAGAAGCCGACGCGCAGCAGATAAAGGAACTCTTCGTGGAAGGCGGATGGTGGAATGACGAGAACGATAAGATCGAATTCTTCGTTGAGTCACTGATAAAGAGCACTTTTCTTTTCGCTGTAGCTAAATTTGAAGGACGGATCGTAGGAATGGGCAGAGTCTTGAGCGAAGGCATCAGCGATGCCTATATTCAGGATGTCGTCGTATTAAAAGACTTTAGAAAACAAGGCATAGGAGGCGGTATTATCAAGCTGCTGTTAAAAGAACTTTTAGCGAAAAAGATAAGCTGGATAGGATTGATCTCCGTTCCGGGTGCGGAAAATTTTTATAAAGAGATCGGATTCGAAATTATGCAGGATTATACGCCCTTCATTTATAAGAAAAAGGATGTAACTTGAACATAAATAAACTTGAACTCTCAAAATTTAAGAATATTGAAGCCAGGGATATTGATACAATAAAAAATTATCTGAATAGATTTCAGTATGAAACCTGTGACTATAATATCGTGAACCTGTTCTCATGGGGTCATTTCCTGAATGTTAAATGGGGAATCTATAAAGACAGACTGCTTTTCTTTAATTTTACTTCTGAGTTCATGCTCTACCCGCTTGGATATCCTTTTACTTCTACAGAAATGAAAGAATTGTCAGATTTGATAAGAAACGAAGATTTTCCGGGTAATTTTGTATCTGTTCCGGAAGGTTATCTTGCTCTGAATCCGGCTATTAATCATAATTTCACGCCTGTTTACGATGACGGAAATTCCGATTATCTTTATAAAACTGAGAATCTGGCTTTGCTCGGGGGCAAAAAACTTCAGAAAAAGAAGAACCTTATATCTCAGTTCAAACGAAACTACAGCCCGTATAAAACGGTTCAATTCAAAGAAGAACATATTGAAATGTGCCTCGATCTGTCTGTAAAATGGTGCATGGATCAGAACGGCATCTGCGATGAAGAGAAAAAATTAGAACTGAATGTACTTGAACGGGCTGTCAGAAATCATAACATTCTTGGTCTGGAAGGCGTCCTGCTTTTTTCGAATCACAGGCTCGCTGCTTTTGCATTTTACAGCGAATTAAAGCATGATATCGCAGATATTCATTTTGAAAAATACGACCCCGAACTTAAAGGTGCAGGTCAGATAATTAACCTGGAAACTGCAATTTGTCTTAACGACCGTTTTACTTTCCTTAACAGAGAGCAGGATATGGGCAAAGATGGACTCAGAAAAGCCAAGTTGTCATATGCTCCGGAAAGTCTAATCCCGACATACAGGTTGATTCAATTATAAATTTCTATATAATAAAAAAGCGGCTAAGATAAGCCGCTTTTTACTTGTAGTATAAACTGATTTGTTACGGTATCATCGAACCTGTATAGCTGTCTGCGTAAGACGGTGTGCATTTTACTCCGTGAGCTTTTCCCCAAGCGATCATCTTGTCACAGGCGTATTTGCTGTCTTCTTCAAAATAATTGTATTTTGACCATCCTTCCATTTGGTAATATGTAAACACACCGTTTTTCATCGTGGAATCGCCGTCATAAGAATATGTATTTGTGCCAGAAGCCACATCAACTATTCTTCCTACCGCTGACATTGCAGTCTTAAATGCTCCAATCTGGCAAGCGTCGAATGTGAATCCCATTTTTGTGCTTTTTGCAACAGAAAATTTAGTTTTTAGCCATGAATAGCTCAGGTAGTACATATCGGTAGTGATCATGTTCCCTTTGTAACCGTGTCCTGAATAAACAAAGAATATTTCGCTTCCTGCTATTGATCTGCCAGCTAAAGTGTTTATTGCGGATTCAATATTGCTTTTTGTAGCTGAAAGGTCAACAAGTTTTGTAACTGTGTATCCTTTTCCTTTTAGGTAGGCTTCCCAATCGGACGCATCATCATCACAGTAATTCAGATCGTTTGCGGTACCGGAATAGTTTGAGATCCCGATAACTAGGGCATATTTAGCTTTTGTAGCGCTGGGATCAAGCTTTACGGGTTCGCAATCAGTTAGAGTGAACTCAGCTTTAATCTCCTCAGGTCTTTCGTCAATAAAATCAGGCCTTTGATAAATAGCACCGTCATCAGAACTTTCCGGTTCGAAAGGACTGTTTTTTGAGCAGCTTACGAAACAGGACACAACTACGACCATCATTAGTGCGACCAGATACTTGTTCATGATTCCTCCCAGTTTTTTAATTTTTTTGTCCGCGATCAGCATAATGGCTTATGAAATGCGGCAACCAACAATCTTTTCAAAGAACTTAGCGATTGCAGTTGTTCACTTTGGATTATTACTATGCTTTTTACGGCACCTGGGCGGTTTAGTTTTGACTTGAAAGTAAACTATATTTGAAAACATCTTTTGTCAAGTGCAAATAATATTTTTTTTCAGGAGGAAAAATCTTGACTTATGAAATTTTAAATAATAAATTTGCTAAGTATGAAAAATGATAGACACCCAATACTTGCGTTCATTTTCGAACAGGGCCATGGCTGAGGCAGATCAAATCCTCAATTGGTGGCTTTCGTGTAAGGTTCTTTTTTTTCTCTTTGTTGTAAATTCAATACTGCATATACGAAAACACAATTTTAAAAAATATAATTCTTAAAGGAGTAATTAATGAATGGTAATTTTTTCAAATCAAAGGCAGGAATTATAACTGCCGGTTCATTGATCGGAGTGATAGCCGCGCTGCTTGTTTATTTGGGCAATCCGAAAAACATGGGTTTCTGCATAGCCTGTTTCGAACGCGATATTGCAGGCGGACTGGGTTTTCACAGAGCTGACATCGTTCAGTACATTAGGCCTGAGATAATAGGCATCATGGTCAGCGCTCTTTTGATCTCTCTTATCAAAGGAGAATTCAGGCCGCGAGGCGGTTCTTCGACCGTCATAAGATTCTTTCTGGGCGTATTTGCCATGATTGGAGCACTGGTATTCCTCGGGTGTCCGTGGAGAGCTTTCATCAGGCTCGCAGGTGGTGACTGGAATGCGATACTCGGGATAGCCGGATTGATAGCCGGAATAGGCATCGGATCTTATTTTATAAAGAAAGGATACAGCCTGGGCAGAAACAATGCGCAGGCAAGAGTGACAGGCTACATTATGCCTGCATTCATGGTATTAATTTTTGCTCTGCTAGTTTTTAATTTTCCAAAACTTTTCAACAGCGTTACAGGACCGGGATCTATGAAGGCTCCTTTCATTATAAGTATTATTGCAGGACTTATAGTCGGCGGGATCGCTCAAAGAAGCCGTTTCTGCACAATGGGCTCTATCAGAGATATAATCCTTGTAAAAGATTTCCATCTGTTCTTTGGAGTTGCCGCTTTTACGATTGCAGTATTTATAATGAACCTGATACTAGGCCAGTTTAATGCGGGATTTGAAAATCAGCCTATAGCTCATAATATGCACATCTGGAACTTTCTGGGAATGATGCTTTCGGGATTCGCATTTGCGCTCTCAGGCGGATGTCCGGGCAGACAGCTTATACTTTCAGGTGAAGGCGACACAGATGCCGGAGTTTTTGTAATGGGTATGATAGTGGGAGCGGGTTTCTCTCACAATTTCGCCATGGCAAGTTCGCCGAAAGGGATCGGAGAATTCGGAATGTGGGGAACGATCATCGGGCTCATTTTCACTTTCGTTATCGCGGTAACCATGACGCAAAAAAGAAAATCAGCTTAAATAAAGGAGAATAAAATGAAAACAGTTGATGCAAGAGGTCTTTCATGCCCTCAGCCTGTTATACTGGTCACACGCGAAATAATAGCCGGAGAAAAAGAATTTGAAGTATTGGTTGATAGTGAAGCTTCATACGAGAACGTAACCAGAATACTTGAAAATAAAGGCTTTAAGTTTTCCTCGGAAGAAAAGGAAGATCATATAATAATCAGGATCGATAGAAAATAGAAAATATCTAACTTAAGAATAGTCGGTCTTGTATTTTACCTGATTATTGCATATACTACTGTTCATGTTAAAGGAGCAGATTTCAATGACTAAAATTTCAAGGCTTAAAAACAATACGATCTATTTTGATAATTCTGCAACCAGCTTCCCTAAACCCCCGGCTGTTGTGGATGCAGTTGTTGATTATATGACACTGGTCGGCGCGAACCCGGGAAGATCGGGACACAGGATGGCTTGTGAAGCCGGAAAAATAGTTTTTCAAGCCCGCAAAAATATCGCGGAATTCTTCGGAGTAAAAAGCCCGATGAATGTCATTTTTAGTTCAAACGCGACTGATTCGCTTAATCTTGCCATCAAAGGAATCCTGTGCCAGGACGACCATGTTATCACATCATCCATGGAGCACAATAGTATTATCAGGCCTTTAAAAATGCTCGAAGATAGAGGGATAATCAGTATAACCGTGCTCCCCGGAGATGACAGCGGCATTATCTCTACCGGTGAACTTGATTCCGCGAAAAAAAACAACACAAAAGCAGTAATTATAAATCACATGTCCAATGTTACAGGGATAGTTCAGCCTGTCGCAGAGATCGGAAAATGGTGTAAGAAAAATAATATGATTTTTATTCTCGATTGTGCTCAATCCGCCGGAATTATTCCGATAGACCTCAAATCTGACAGTATCGACATGATCGCATTTGCCGGACATAAAGGTCTTTACGGGCCGACTGGAACCGGAGGGCTTATTATTTCCGATTCATTCGATGTAAGAAAAATGAACCCGTTAAAAGAAGGAGGAACAGGCAGTATGTCGGATAAAACCGTACAGCCTAATTTCCTTCCGGATATGTATGAAAGCGGAACTCTGAATGTAGCTGGGATCGCAGGACTGTCCAAAGGTGTTGAATTTTTAAATAATATGCCTGAGAAACTGAAAAGCGTTCAGCTTCATAAGGTCACTCTTCAGAAGTATTTCATTGAAAAAGCTTCTAAAAGGATCGACGGGTTCAAAAGCTATTCAGCCTCATCCGGGTTCGGAGTGGTATCTTTTACGATCGGCGGATTATCCGTATCTGAAATAACTCAGAGACTGTCAGACGATTTTGATATAATGTCCAGACAGGGTCTTCACTGCTCGCCGTTAGCTCATCAAAGGATCGGAACTTTCCCTGAAGGCACTGTCAGATTCAGTTTCAGCGTATTCAACACGATATCTGAAGTAGAAACTGCTCTTGAGGCTCTGAAAATCATCCGGGACGGAAAATAAATTGAGAGAAAGCTCAGTAATACTTTTTCATTCGTCCAATTATGCCATGTGGGCTGTCGATGTTCTTAATAAGAATAATATCGAAAATAAACTTATTCCTGTCCCCCGTGATCTCAGCTCCGACTGCGGTTACTGCGTAATGGTCGGATATGATCTGATCGCGCAAGCGGAAGAGTTTTTAAAACGGGAAAACATTGAGTTCGACAGAATAGTTGATCTTAAATAAAAAAAACCGCCGGATGGCGGTTTTTTTATGCTGATAATAAAATAAATCTTTTATTTAATGAATGTATCGAGATAAATAACTGCCGACATATTCATTGTAGCTTTTGTATTAGTCCAGGATTCTTCAGATTCATACCCGCCCCATGGACCGTCAACAAAATAATTTTTATATGTATTTTCGTAGCTGTAAACATTGAAACTGAAATCAAGGGAAAATTTTTCAAATATGACCCCGCTTCCTAGTGATAGTCCTGTACCGACAAGCTGTTCAAGGTCGGAGGCATCCTCATCACTTATATAAATTGGATTTCCGTAAGTGTCATCGCCATCGTAATACAGCTGATTATCTTCATTCGCCCAAAGAGTCGGGTAATTGTAGATTCCAAATCTTACAGGAACAACGACAGCATCCGTGATTATAAGATACTCCATTCCGAGTCTGAATTGAGTAACATCATCTTCAGTAGGGCTCATATATTCTTCATAGGTTGTGCCGTCGTCATATTCGCCTTTAAATTTCGATTTCGCATAATTCCTTCTTTCAAAATCAACGCCCACAGTAAAATTTTCCCCGAACCTGTAAGATGCTCCCAGACCGAACATCAAAGGCATTTCGACAGCTCCGGAAAAACTTTCGGTATATGAATATCCGTCAGTATCGCTGAATTCATATTCATAATCGTAATCAAGATCGAAAGGCGTTTTTAATACAAGACCTATCTTTAATGGAACATTTTCTTTTATCGCACTCATATCAAAGATCGTTCCTAGAGAAAGGTTAAACCCGCTGAAATTCTTATTTTGAGATGTTGATGTCTGAGAATATGCATCCCATGTCTTCTCCATGTTGGATTCGGATTCGCCCAGCCAGATATTTCCGGTTGCACCAACCGATAAATAAGGAAGAACCTGATAACTTGCTCCAAGGTTCATAGTATATACGCCGCCATCAGAGTCGTAATTGTAAGTGTAAAGGTTGACTTCATCCTCCTGCTCATCCTCGGAAAAGAAATCAAGCTGTTTCTGAAACGCTGCGGCAAGAACCAGTTTTTTATCGCTCACTGTCATTGGATAAGCCATACTTAAGAAATTAACATTTACATGATCGTAAAAAAAATCATCGCTGATATCTGACCCAACGTTATCTTCGAAAGAAGACTCTTCCATATCCGCTACCCATCCGCCCACAATTGAAGCCTCGAAATGTTCAAGAGCCGTCAATCCGCCCGGGTTCCAGTTGATCGCGGTAGCGTCATCTGCTATTCCGATAAAAGCATTGCCCATTCCGGCAGCTCTGGCGCCAGATCCGGTTATGTTCCAGTCCAGTTCCGCATTCAGAGAACTTAAAAACAACAGAGCCGCGAAAACCAAAAATAATTTTTTAGACATGATCTCCCCTCCCTTTATTTAATAACAGCTTTATCACCTATTTGTATCGAACCTGATTTTACGATCTTTGCAATAGACATTTTCTCCTGAACATTTGTCGTGACAGCTTCACCCAGCGGAGTAACATTATAACCGAGCACCTCGCCTGTAGAAGGATGTTTTATTTCCTCGCCTTTTCTGTATAAAGTGAACTTTGTTCCTTTTCTGACACCGAGATCGGCTCCTATATCAAGGTAGATCTGATCGGGATCTATTTTAATAATTGTTCCTTCAAATAACGGCATATCGTTGATTATCATTACAGCTACTTTTTCCATCGCTCGTTCAAGCTCATCCTGCTCAGAAACTATTTCATTCGCAGTTATCGTTTCCGATGTTTCGACATCTATTACCCTTACCGAGATGTGTAGATCTCCGTTAAGTTCACTCTGTTTCCCCATAATTATTGCTTCAGCTCCTATTACTTTTCCGGCATTAATAGCCGTCGCTTCATCAACAATTCCTGTCATGCCAAGGCTTTGTTCATTCATGATCTTATCAAGAAATTCCCTTTCAATTACCTTGAATCTTCTTTTCTTTACAAGATTGGTAATAAGCTTATCAAGTATCATCGAAGATATCTGTGAATTGCTTTCTTTTGACTCTATGGGAATTATAGCAACGGTCAAAGGCGAACCGACCCTCGTTATTTTTATAAGATCAGATGTCAGCGGAACATTTGCTTTTGTTCGGTCTTTATCGAGCTCCTTTTTCCGTCTTTCAAGCTCTTCCATTTCCTTTTGAATAGCTTCTCTTTCTCTTTTGATAGCAAGAGCTTCTTTTTCATTTTTCTCTTTAAGTTTTCTTTCCTGCTCGAGGCGCTCTTTCTCTTTTTGCTCCTGCTCTTTCTGCAGCGCCAAAAGTTCTTTCTCGCTAATCTCTTTCAGCTTTCTTTCCTGCTCAAGCTGTTCTTTCTCTTTTCTTTCCTGTTCTTTTTTTATCGCAAGAGCTTCTTTTTCTCTTTTTTCTTTTTCAACCCGTTCCTTTTCTATTTTTTCCTGCTCAAGAGCTAGCTGTTTTTTCTTTTCCTCAAGCTTAGCAAGTTCTTTATTTCTGTTCTCGTCAGTATGAGTGATGCCGGTTGTTATCTTGTTTAAATATTCTTCTGCCCTGTCAGATTTTTTGTAAGATACCGAAAGCTCAAGTTCCTGTCTCGCATTGTCATATTCTTCAAGCAGATAATAACAGACTCCGGTCTCTCTATGCGGAAAATACTCAATGAATTTTGTTCCGTATGTCCTTTTCTTTTTTGCATCCTCGAACTGAAGGGAATATGCGCTTTTGAATTCGACAATGGCCCTGTTGAAGTCTCCAGTCTTCATATATTGAAGACCTTTTTCGTAATAATTATAAAATTTATCCTCATAACCGAATGATCTGGAACTTAAAGTAAGCATTACTATGAAAACCATAATTGATAATTTTGAATACATCCTGAAACCCCTTTTTGTCTTGTATAATAATTTAAATTATTAGTATTTGTTTTGCAACAATAAATAATATAAAAAAACAAAACACGCTATTTTAGAGTGCATCTTTAAGTTTTTGTTTCATACTGAAAACAGGAGTAAAACCGGTTGTTGTCAGTAAAATATTATCAAGCTGTGATTTGAATTCGTCAGCCGATATCCTGCCTTTTTTCTTCAGATCATTAAGTACCGTTATGACGGCTTCCCTTATCTGTGAATTGTTGTGATAATAGAACCGGTTATATTCTTTCAGGTCTTCCGCTGTGTTTATATAGACAGAGTATGCTTCTATCGCATTTAATACCACTTCGTAGTTGCCGCTGGCAAGAAGACTGGAAATTACGGGTCTTATCTTGTCGTTATGTACGGTTTCTTCTGAGAAATATTTAATACACTTCAAAGCTTCTGTCTGAACTTCCCAGTACGGATCCTTCAGACCTACAAAAATATCTTTTTCGATAGTTTCATTATATGCACCGATTGTTCTGTAGGCACAGAAAATATTTCTTTTAACAAATCCCGCATTGCCGTCGCTGAGCAGCTTACTGAGGAAAGGAAGCTTTGACGCATCTTTTGTCAGTCCTGTAATTTTAACCGCAGTATTTTTGATCTTCCAGTTCGATGAAATAAGGTAGTGGCTGGTTCTGTATTTAATATAGTCAAGAAATTCAAGACTTCTTATCTCTTCAGGTTTCATTTTCGATAGTGAATTATATATCTGCTTCACGCCCATATCAGCATACTTATTCGACTGATGAATTTTTGTTATCGTGTGTACGGTTTTTTTATTATTGAAAACATCTTTTATGAATTTGTATATCTCGTCGTTTGCGTTCGCAATAACGGATTTTTTGGCAGAACTTGACATCTTCTCCAGCCTGCTTCTGTCATTATAGAATTCCTTTATCTTTCCAGCCAGCTTTTCCCCTTCAACTTTTATGATGAATTCTCCGTCTTCGATCATTACTTCTTCATAAACCACTTCAGCAGCTCCCGAATTCTTCATACTGAGAGCATTCATTACCTGATGATCACCGGACAGGTTCGCCTTAGGAATGATCAGCGAAGGAGTTCCGCAGACAGCTATCTCGTTTATGGTGCCGCCGCCTCTTGTAATGATAAGATCGGCAGCAAAATAATAATCTTTAATGTTGTCGGCATATTCGATCTTTTTATAAAACGGTGTTTCACTTTCTTTAATGCTATTTTTTTCTAACCGTTTAATAGTATCAAGCAAACCGTTGTAATTCGGATTCTTCCTGCCTGTAACATGAATTATCGAGAAATTTTTCAGCCCGGAAAGATGTTTCAGGCTGTCAGCTACCGCTCTGTTAATTGTCCGTGCACCCTGCGAACCGCCGACGGCAAAGACCAGAAAAGTGTCATCCGCAATACCGAGTTTTTTCCTTGATTCGGATTTAGAACCGCTGAAGAATTCCGGTCTAACCGGATAACCCACAAATTTTCCGTTTGACGGAAATAAATTCATGGCAATTTCGTATGAGACTCCCACGCCGTCGCACATTGGCCCTGCCAGCTTTATCAGCTTTCCTGGTTCCGCGTTAGCTTCGTGAAGGAATAACTTTGCTTTGGAAAGTTTCAATTTTCTTAAAATATATCCCGCAAAAATAGGCGGAGCAGAAACAAAACCGCCTGACCCTATTATCATGTCGGGGCGATAAAACAATACGATAAAAATGCTTTTAATCGTGCCGAAGAATATTTTTAAAGCAAAGTTCAGCATAGCTGCACTGAATTTTCTGTCAGGCATACCGGTTGCTGTAATATACTTCATTTTGTAGCCTTTAGCCGGAACGATCCTTGATTCAATATGATCTTTTGTGCCTATGTATAAAAATTCGGCATCCGGTTCATTCTTCTTTATATGTTCCGCAATCGCCAGGGCAGGATAAACATGCCCTCCCGTTCCTCCACCTGTTAAAATATACTTCAAATTAAGCTACCTCCGGATTAAAAGTCAGTGGAATAGAATTTACGAAAAAAGTGCGGGCTTGTCAATTTTAATAACTTGCAAAAAGCCCTATTCAGTTTTATTTTTGAGTAAGAAAACACTTAGTGGAGTTTTACATGAAGAACTATATCCCTATTTTTATATCTGAAAAAACCCTAAATAAAATCAATTTCGGCACTTTTACCGCCTCAGCAATGTTCATTGACATTTCAGGATTTACTTCAATGACCCAGGCTCTGATGGGACACGGAAAAGAAGGCGCAGAGGTGCTTTCCAACATTATCAACAATATCTTTACACCGTCTATCAAGAAGATCTACGATAACGGCGGAATCGTTTCGACCTTCGCCGGAGACGCTTTTACAGCGATGTTTGAAGCTGAGAAGGCTGATTATGCTTTGAGATCAGCGTTTGAGATCAATAAACTTTTTGTTGATTCAGGCATTGTCAAAACGAAATTCGGTGAGTTTGAACTCGCTGTCAAGATCGGACTTTCACATGGAGAAGTTGAGTTCGGTATTATTGATACCGAAGTTCAGAAAGCTTATTATTTTAGAGGCGAAGCGGTTGATGCCTGCGCGAAGTCCGAACATCATGCAGAAAATATGCAGATTGTCGCTGATTGGAAGTTTATTGAAAAACTTACGATTCAGGTTGAAAGACAACTAATTGATGAACATTGGTTCATCCTGACTCCAAAAGAACTGGACATCTCCCCTATTGAACCAGTCTCGAACTCTCAAATCGCCGAAGAAATTGAAAAGCATTTCGTACCTGATGCGGTCCTAAACATGAAAGCCCGTGGCGAGTTCAGGGAGATCGTTTCAGTTTTCATCGGCTTTGAGGAAGGCCACAATTACGAAAAGTCAATTAAACAGGTAATCCAAAACACTCATGCCTACGGCGGTTATTTCAATAAAATAGATTTCGGCGACAAAGGCGGAGTCATGCTGGTCATCTTCGGTGCGCCGACCGGAAGAGAAAAACTTTACGGCAGAGCCGCCGATTTTGCACTGAGCCTGAAAGAAATGCTAGATTTCAAATTCAGGGTCGGAATTTCAACCGGGATCGCGTTCTGCGGGATTATCGGCTCGGATCTGCGGAAAGAATACACCGCGCTCGGTAATGTCGTCAATCTTTCAGCAAGACTGATGATGAAAACCGAGCCGCACGAAATTCTCACAGGCCCGCAGATCAAGTCAAAACTGCCGTCTCAGTACGAATTTGAGAACAAAGGACTGACAGAGTTCAAAGGATTCTCCGACAATATCGAAATATTTTCACTCAGGAAAAAAACCGCTAGCAAGCAGCAGCTGTCATATTCCGGCAGTTTTGTGGGCAGGAAGAAAGAGGCTGATGAACTCCGAAATCTGATCCAACCGATTTATGAAGATAAATTCGGCGGAATAATTTACATTGACGGCCCTGCAGGAATCGGGAAATCGAGATTCATTGACAATATTGTCAAAAACCTCGATGCCTGCGGCACCTTCTACCTGCCCTGCGATGAAGTTCTGCGAAAGCCATTCAACCCGTTCGAGTATTTTTTCAAAGGATACTTCGAACAGTCAGAATCACTGTCAAAAGAAGAAAATAAAACTATTTTCATCCGAAAATATACCGGTATCGTTTCTCAGACTCAAAACGAAGATATCAAAAGCGAGCTTATCCGAACAGAATCAATAATCGGAGCCCTGATCGGACTTGAATGGGAAAACTCTCTTTACGCACAACTTGATGCCAAAGGCAGATATGAAAACACTATTTTCGCTGTGAAGAATTTTTTTCTCGCACAGAGCTTACTTGCGCCTTTAATACTGATTGTTGAAAATGCCCCATGGATCGATACGGACAGTCTTACCATGATTAAAGTACTTACCCGTAATGTAGGTAAATTCCCGTTTGTGATATTCGCTCTTTGCAGACCGAACGATGACGGAACTCCTTATTTTTTGATCGGGAAAGAAGAAACAGAAATGACTTTAAACAGATTTGAAATTGAGCCTTTGGATAAAGAAATGATGAATGAACTGATCAGGGACAGATTTTCAAATGACGAAATCCCCGAAAAAACTTTGGAATTTATGAGGGATAAAAGTAACGGTAATCCGTTTTTTATCGAGCAGCTTGTCCTTTATTTGTCGGAAAACAATTTACTGGACAGCACACTAAACCTGGTCAATGAAGCCAGATCTATACCGTCAGGAATCAGTCAGATAATCATCGCCCGTATAGACAGGCTTTCAGCGAAAATGAAAGAAACGGTCAAAACAGCTTCGGTACTGGGAAGAGAATTTACTCTGGCTGTCCTTCGTAAAATGCTCTCATCAGGAAATATTGATCCGGATATAGAAATTGATAATTTAGTGTCAGAAGGCATTAAGGAACAAATATGGCAGAACATTAAAGAATTAAGCTATATTTTTAAAAATACGCTTATTCGTGACGCTGTTTACGAAATCCAGCTTAAAGAGACTTTGAGATCTCTTCATGAACTTGCAGGCAGTATCATAGAAGAACTTTATTCCGGTGAGATCAATCAGTATTGCGAAGAACTTGCCGATCATTTTGATAAGGCCGGAAATAGAAATAAAGCTGTTGAATATCTAAAGAAAGCAGCAAGCCGTGCAATGGATAACTATCAGAACAAAAAAGCTCTTATTCTTTTCGATAAATTACTCGTCTATCTAGATAAAGAAAGTGAAGACACCGTAAGAACTTTAAGAAAAATAGGCGATATACTGGAACTTACAGGCAAATGGGAGGAATCTTTAGGCACCTTCAGAAAAGCTCTTGAGGTTGCAGAAACAGTAAGTTATAGCGAGCTGAAGATCGAATGTATTACTGATCTCAGCTATCTTTTGAATACGCAGGGAAAAAGTGATGAGGCATATGAACTCGCAATTCAAGCAATAGAAACTGCAGAAAAAATCAGTTATGAGAACGGCACCGCAAACGCTCTCAATGTCCTTGGAAGCATCTATCTTAGTAAAGGAGATCATTCCGCTTCAATAAATGCATTCGTCAGATCTTCAGAGATCAAAGAAAAGCTCGGAGACAGAAAAGGCGTAGCCACAGCTTTGGGAAATATTGGAGCTGTATATAATTCAAAAGGCGATTTTGAAAAGGCTCTTGAATTTTTTACCAGTCAGAAAAAGTTAAGCAAAGAAATTTCCGATAAATTATTATACAGCTGAGCGGTCGGAAACATGGGTGTCGCCTACTACTATAAAGGCGATTATTCCAAAGCTGTTGAGTGTTATCAAGAAGATCTTGAAGTCAGAAAAGAGCTCGGCGACAAGAGAGGTATAAGCGTAATAATTGGTAATCTGGGTAGTGTTTTTCTTAACAGAGGATTGTATTATGAAGCAATTGAAAATTACGGACAGTGTATCGAGATAAAAAAAGAACTTGGCGACAAGAGAGGTATCTCAACTTTTACAGGCAACATGGGCATAGCTTACACCGAACTCGGAGAATTCGAAAAAGCAATAGAATGCTATTCCCGTTCAATCATAACAGCGCAAGAACTCAATTACACAAGACAGGTCAGCATCTCTACCGGGAACCTTGCAAATGCTTACAGAGAAACCGGAATGATCGAAGATGCTATCGTATGCTATGATAAAGCTATAAAAATGGCTACGGAACTTGGAATTAAATTTTTTCTTTCAGGAAACCTTTTTTGCAAAGCGGATATAATGTTCGATCTTTCAAGATTTGAAGAAGCTGAGATTTTAAACGGGCTTGCTTTCAAATCGGCTGAAGAAACTAAACGGGAAGACATAATATTCAAATCAAAAATGCTATCGTATAAATTAAAACATGATGAAATTTCTCTTCAAAAAATGCTTGACTGTCAAAGCCCGGATGACGATCAGACAGCCGACATTTATTATGAATTATGGAAAATTACAGGTAAACCTGATTACAAAACTAAAGCTTGTGATAAGTATAAATTTCTTTCAAGCAAAAGTCAAAAATTTGAGTATCGCAAAAGAATCGAAGAAATGGAAAATTCTAAGCCTTAAGCAGCTTCAGATTCTTCTCGAGCATTTTTCCCTGCATGAGTTCGGCTAAAGCTTCTGATACTGTTAAGGTATTGAGGCCGGGTATCCATTCAAGCTCGATCATCTTTTTTATAAGCACGATGTTCTGCATTCTCGGGTCTGAGAGATCTTTTTCAAAAACTTTTACAGCCTCGCCTTTCTTTTGTTTAACGATGTTTTCTAGTTCATCGAGAGTAGGAAATTTGAACTTCCCGAGCCTGTTGCCGATGGTCTGATACTGCGCGTCGTAAAAGATCACTTTTCCGCCTTCATCGAGCATTTCGTATGCAGCTCTCGCGCCTTCGAGGCGTTCTAAGGCTATCACGATATTTGCCTGTCCTGAAGGGATCAGAGGCGTATGTATCTTTTTGCCTATCCTGAGGTGAGAAACGACGGTTCCGCCTCGTTGCGCTAACCCGTGGGTGTCAACTCCCTTTACATCGTAACCGGCCTTGTGGCAGGCTCTGAGCATTGCTTCTGCTAAAAGTCCTATTCCCTGACCGCCGACTCCGCACATATAAATATTTAAGTCTTTCATTATCTGGCCTCCTTCTTAAAATCTATCGCGCTTACCGGGCAGGTCGGCCTGCATGAACCGTCCCCTATGCAAAGGTCTTCGTTGACGGTTATACTTCCTCCCTCGTTCTTTACGAATGAAGGACATCCGAAATCTTCGATACAGGTAAGATGCCTTTTGCACTTATTCTGATCTATTTCAACATGTTTTTGAACGAATCCTTCCTTTCTTCTCTGCTGCTTCATGAACTTTAGCATGCAGGGATGGCTGGCGATGACGACCGAGAATCCCTTATGATCCAGTGATTCCTTGATAAATTCTGTAAGTTTTTTCTGCTGATATGTATCTATCCGTCTAATGAATTTGACTCCAAAAGATTCGAGAACTTTATCAATAGATATTTTCTCTCCGATCTCGCCGGTTCCTGCATGAGGCTGATGACCGGTCATGGCGGTAGTGCCGTTCTCCATGACTACAAGAGTGAAATCGTGATCGTAAAGAACTGCATTGATGATCGCCGGTAAACCGGCGTGGAAAAATGTGGAGTCGCCGATAAAAGCTAAGACTTTCCGCTTTTCGTTGCCTATGGTAAGACCCGCGGCTGTTCCGTTGGAGTGCCCCATGGATAAAAGCATCTCGCCCATATTGTACGGATCAAAAAATCCCAGCGAGTGACAACCGATATCGCCGACTGTGATCGTGCCTTCAGGCAGTGCCTGCTTAATCGCATGGAAAGCAGAACGGTGACCGCATCCGGGACACATCTGGGGCATCCTCGGATTCGCGAATGGCTGAGTTACAGGCTTAATTCCGCTTTCGAACACCTCAGGCCAGTGGCCGGAAAGAATGTCCCATGTGCGCTCCGATGTCAGTTCGCCCATTATATCATCATGAGTTTTCCTGGTAAGTATCCTGCATTTTATATTCCTGTCGAAAGCCAGCGACTTGATTTCGTACTCCATGATCCTGTCAAGCTCTTCGATGATTATTACTTCGTCTTTATCCTTCAGGTATTCGGCGATCATTTCTTCGGGCATGGGATAGCTGAAATTTATCTGAAGCAGATCTACAGGTTTGCCGGATTTGTCGAGATTTTCCATCACAGAAAGAGCGGGCATGGAAGACGATATAATTCCGAGCTTTTTGCCGTTGATTTCTTTGCAGCCGAAAGGTGCGTAAATTTTATTGAAAGGAGATTTCTCTGATTCTTTTCTGATAATATCCAGTTTTTCCATTGCTTTTTTCTTAAGAGGAAAAACCGTTTTTGTTATGGGCAGATAAGGTCCGTTCTTCACATCGAATTCAGCCTTAAAACCTTTACTCTTCCCTATCACGCCGAAGCTGATGAGCTCTTTTGCGTGGCAGACATGGGTGGTAAGCCTTAATATGATCGGC
>Ga0154584_1010_pt2 | contig 16051 bp, 13 predicted proteins | sample RifGroF2_FD_116013 | JGI IMG/M metagenome (GOLD analysis project Ga0154584, IMG submission 116013) | Candidatus Delongbacteria bacterium GWF2_40_14
GGAGATCTGATACTGCGCGGGATAAAAAATATCCTGATACGGATAAAGCAAGTATGACTATCAGCCGTAAATATTCTGATTTAATTAGATTTATCAGAATGAACAATACCGAGAGTGAAAAAAGGCACAAAAGGAACCATAAAGGACCGTTTTGAGGTACGCTGCTGTCAATGCCTGCTATCGTTCTAAGTAAGTTAATGCAACTATGTTTTGCGACCTGCACTCCTTTTAACAAATCGACAATGATGAAAAAGAGCCATGTCAGCACATTGGATATCACGAAAGGTAAGTATATTCTTTTGAGTTTGGATTTTAAATTTTCTAGTACGGGTTTATCTTTAAAGAAATACCCGGAGATAAAAAAGAACAGTGGAACATGAAAAGAATAGATATACGGAGATCTTGGGAGAGTGGCGTGACCAAGCACCACCAGAAATATTCCGAAGCCTTTTATGAAATCTATGTATTCAAGCCGTTTGGCTAACATTAATTAACTCTTTCTCTTTTGAGAATTCTCTCTCAGCCGTTTTTTTAGAGACTGGTAAATTCTTTCCTGATCGTTCATTCGGAGAAGATTTTCAGAATAAACGGGATCGGAAATCGTTTTTGCTATACCAGCCAGTATCTGTATCTGTTTGCTTTCGTCCTTTGCAGGCAGAAGGATCATGAATATAAAATGAGCGGGAAGTCCGTCTGCGGAATCCCAGTCAACTCCGGGTGCAGACCTTCCGAAAGCGATCACGGGATTTTTTAAGCCGTCGATCCTTGCGTGAGGAACCGCCAGCCCTCTGGCCATTCCCGTGCCCATCAGTTTCTCTCTTTCAAGAACTGTTGTATTGATCTCACCGCAGGTCAGGCCGGTTAATTTGGGAGTCACTTTTGAACAGAGCTCGGCAATAATATCATTTTTGGTTGTTCCCAGAAGTTCAGGAATGATCCCGTCTCTCATCAGATATGCGCTGATGTTTAAAATAATTCTGTGTCTGATAGACCATGAAAGCAGCGGCCCTACAAGCAGAGAAGATACGATGGCCCCAAAAACGAGAGCTACGAATGTTATCTCGGAGATCATCCCCAGTTCCAGTGCTAGCAGTCCGAGTATTATCTCCATCGCTCCGCCAGTAATGAACGCTATTCCGAGCGACAGGGCATCGTCTTTAGACACTTTTACTATCCTTGCCCCAATCCATGCGCCGCTGAATTTTCCTAAAACGGCAACTGATGTAAAAGAGGCGGTCATAAACAGATCGATGTTTTTTATAAAGTCAACTTTCAATGCTATTGAGGCGAAAAATATCGGTACGAATACCGAATGAACCATCTGTGAGATTATCTCTCTGGTCCTTTCCGAGATCTCATGAGTGTTTCCGGCCATGATCCCGGCTATGAAAAATCCTATTATGGCATGTACGCCTATCCACTGCGTAAGAGCGCCGCTCAATATCGCCAGAAGAGAAATGAATGTCAGAGTGGTTGCCGGTTGAGGCAGTTCCAGTCTGTATAATTTTTTTGTGGCAAATCCTACGAATCTGCTTCCGATCGTAAGGCTGATAATTCCAAATGCAAGAGCCAGTCCGAGAGTCTGAAAAACAGGAAGCAGATCAGGACTGCCTTTCTGCGATACAAATCCGATAAAAACGGCGAACAGCAGCCATCCTATAAGGTCGTTCACGATGAAAACCGATAGTGTAAGAAATCCGAAATCGGATTTTAATATCTCCATATCATGAAGTACCCGTGCTATTACTGCAAGCGCGCCTATCGAGGCTGCGATCGATATGAATATTGTAAAAGTCATCTGGTCGGAAGATGAACCCATATATCTGTTAAGGTCCGGTAGCCAGTAAAATGTAGCGAATGTAAGAATAAAAGGCACAAGGATACCGACCGATGCTATGACAAATGCTTTGCTGCCCTGCTTTACCGCGCTTGAAAGATTTACTTCAAAGCCTGTAGCCAGTAAAAGGTACAAAAGTCCGATCCATGATACCGTTTCTAGCATGTTCTGCTGAATGAGTTCGTTGGGAAATAAGCGGGAGTGCGCTGCGGGGAAAAACCTTCCGAAGACAGTCGGTCCCAGTAATATCCCTGTGAGTATCTCTCCTGCGAGCGAAGGCATTCCTTTTTTATGGAACAGGCTTCCAAGTACCTTCGCGGTAGTAAGAAGAATGAAAAGCTGGATCAAAAATAAAAATACATGTTCTTCACTAAGATAATGCATCGCTGTCCCTTTGTTACTTCACATTCAGAATATAGTTATGTAACGCTCATAAAAAAAGAATTTTTTTCATTATTTTATCGCTTTTTTATAATTTTATAAATACTTTTCAGCACTTATGAATGATTATAAAAAAATAATTGAAACATTATCCGATAAGCTCAGCGGGAACGGACTTTACTACAGCGGTAAAGAGTTCAACACGGCTGAGGCGTCTGATTTTGAAGCATCAGGTTTAAAAGTTCTTATCTGCAGGCTGTCAACATACAGAGACACCGCCCAGTCTTTTACCCATCCGGTATTGTACAAACTGATCTCGGGGATAGGGAATTGTTTTGCTGATATGGCGTATCTTCCGCCGCCGCCGGACATTGAAGTGTTTAGAAAAAACGGTATTCCGCTTCTTATTCCTACAAAAACTAAGGCTGATCCGTTAAATTTTGATGTTATAGCGATATCAAATTCGCTTGTGCAGGAGCTTTTAAATATTGAAGTTCTGCTGAGAGAGAGCGGAATAGATACTGATCATTCAACGCGGATAGGAAGGGAAGACCAGCCTCTGATAATACTTGGGGGTTCAAACAGTGCGAACTGTCACTTCCTTATTAACGACATGTCGCCAATCGATCTGATATATACCGGTGAGGATCCCGAGAATATCGTCAGTTTGTTTTCCATGATAAAAGAACTAAAACTTTCAGGCCTGAAGAAAGCCGAGATAATAAGCAGATTATTTACTGAATATCCTTTAGTTTCTCCAGTAAGAGGTGAAAACGCGATAAAGAACGGACTTTCTTCAAATTACAGGAAAAATATACAGCCTGCAGGAGTTCCCGTTCTTTTTAAAGAAGATCCGCATTCGACTAACCTCGTGATAAGCAGGGGATGCCCGTGGTTCTGTTCGTTCTGCAACGAAAGTTACAGATCAAAACCATATTCAGAAGTATCACCGGAAGAGATCATAAAAACAGGATCCGAAATAAGAAGGCTGAACGGCTCTGAAGAAGTAAGCCTGTTCAGCTTTAATTTCAACGCGCATTCCAAGATAGAGGAAGTGCTCGGAGAACTTCATAAACAGTTCAGAATAGTATCATTAAAGAGCCAGAGGTTCGATGTTCTTTCGCTTAAAAGCGAATTTCTTAAACTGCTGCAGTTTTCAGGCAAAACAAGCATCACCTGCGGGCTTGAAGGGATATCGGACAGGCTGAGAAGTTACCTATCGAAGGATCTTAGCCGAATAGAGCTGGAACAAAGCCTGAGATCTCTATTGGAATCTCCGATACGAACACTTAAGATATTTCTTATAGCTACCGGGAACGAAACGGAAGAAGATATAAATGAACTGAAAGGGTTGATAAAATTCATAAAAGATTCTGTTCAAAATCGTCCCAGACCTCCAAGGATCGTATTTTCGCTGACTCCTCTTGTAAGGTTCCCCGGAACTCCGATTGGTATAGATCAGGCTTATCCGATCTCTGTCGTGCAGAAGATAACTGACCATGTGTCAAAAGCTGTAACTTCAGAGGATTTTGAATTCAGGACCGCAAACTCTGAGTATGAATATTGGGTGTCTCAGGTGCTTTTAAGGAACAGCTCGTTAGAATTTTATAACGCCGTACAAAAAGCAATAAAAGAAACGGGATTTTTATATTTCAGTGCGGTTGATAAAAAGTTTTATGACAGGCTGACTGCTAATCTTCGCACGATAGACCCTGACCCGGATTCGTTTCTCAACAACAACCTGAATTTCAGGCATTTCAATTCGAATATAGATGAAAACTTTATTTCTGCAGCATACGGTAGAGCTGCCGGAAGAAAAGATACAAAAACCTGCAATGAAATTAAAGGAACTGCTGTTTGTAATGCCTGCGGGGCCTGTGTCACCACAGAAGACAGAATATCCGCTACAACCTACAATAAAGGTGCCGGACTGACTGTTGACAGGCTTAAAGAAATACAGGCGGGATACGGTAGGGGAACAGAGATTTCAATTCCCGTTTATTTAAGAACAAAATGCGCAGGACTTTCGAACCGGTATCTCGGAGCTGTTTTCACATCAGCACTAATCAGGTCTTTTCCGGAAGGCGAAAAGCATATCAGAAAATTAGTCAGATTCACAAGCAGGGAAAGATTTGATAACGAAAATCTGCTTGGTGCCGAAGAGGCTGTATACAGATGCCCGCCTGAAAGTTTGGAGATGCTGACCGGAGTAATTCAAACCGATAAATTCAGGACTGAGTTTGAAAAATACGCACAGGGATTCGGAGAAATAATTCAGCCGGTTCAGATAAAAAATTTAATTGAGATAATTGTTACAGACAGAACTAAAAAAATAGATACATCATTTATGAATAAATTTCATATAAAATCGACTATTATCAGGATCAGCGACGGAGTCTATGAAGCTCAGGTTTCAAAAGACGGTCTTAAAAAGAAACAGTTTTCCAAAGTTCTTATCAACATAGCTGAGAGTAAAATCGAAGTCAGCTACGGCAATAAATTCGATCTGAATGATTTTATAAAGATACTTTGCGAGAGCTATAAGATCAGGCCTTTGCAGTTGATGTACAAGATCAATTAAATGACAGAAATTTTTATTTACCTACGTTGTACATAGGCGTTATACCCTGTCCGAGAATTATCGAAACATTCTGTTTCTCTCTGACCAGCTCGATCTTTTCTTTTTCGATCTCCAGCCCTCTAAGCTGCAGATATTCCTGGATGCTCATGTTCATCTGGATCTGATAGGCTTTATCCGCGATAGCCTTGTTGACCTCAGCTTCCTTTCTTGAAACCTCAGCTTTAGACCTGGCTTCCTGGGTCAGTATGCTCTGATTTTGTGCGGCAGTTCTTTTTGTCTCCTCAAGTACTTCCTGCGGCGGGGTAACAGCTCCGACCACAACCTGCAGAATTTCAACCGGAATATCAAGCTTTTTGCAGTATTCAGAGATTAGTGTAAATGTTTCACTCTGTATCTCAGCCAGAACCTGCCTGTTACCTGCCAGATCGAACATTTGATACGATGAGGCTTTGTCCCTGATCATAGTTCGGAAAGTTTCCTGTATAGACATCGCATACCAGTTGGTGCCGAACATTTCGTAAAGTTTAGGCGTCTGGCCTTTTATGACCTGAACTTTAAGATAAGCATTAAAGTCAACCGGGATGTTATCGTCGGTTATCATGTCGTCAAAAGGTTCAGTGATCGTCAGCGGAGTTACTTTAAAAATTATTGCGCTCGTAGTCGGAGCCACCCATACCAGACCTGGTTTTACAGCTACTTCATCAACCCCGCCGTGTCCGAATATCCAGGGCTGTTTAAGAAGCACAGCCTCTTCATCCCCCTCAGGCGAGACTGAGCAGCCGGCAAGTAAAACGAATGCCAACAAGAGCATGTACTTTAATGTTTTCATAGTTTCTCCTTTTGATTGGATTGATCTATTTTGTAATGTTTTCTTCAGTGAGCCCGTAGCACTCATTTTTTTCGTGGTTATCATGAAGCCCCAGAGGTTCAATATGAACGACAATGTCATAAACATTCGGTATCTGTGAGCGTATCCTGTCCTCCAGCGCCATAACAAGGTCATGCGCTTCGCAGACTTTACATTCGCCGTCAACTTCAACATCCATATCTATCGCATAAAGCACACCGAGTTTGGTGATCCTGACGCGGTGGGGATTCCCGACACCGTCAGAGTCTTTTACGATCTCAAAGATCTTATTATAAAGTTCAGGATTGACTTCTCCTTCCATCAGCTCGGTTATAGTTCCCATGAATATCTTTACGGCTGAGAACATTATCCATCCGCCGATGAGAACGGCGAGAAATCTGTCTATAACAGGCATATTGAAGTAGAAAACGCAGCCCAGTCCGACAAGAACTCCGACAGAAGTTATCACATCATTCTGCATGTTCTTCCCGTTGGCTATAAGCATCGCGCTTCCGGATTTTTTACCGAGTGCGTACTGGCTCCATGCCAGAATAAGTTTACCTACTATTGAGAATATCGTAACATAAACAGCCGCAACTTCAGGCATTTCGAAAGTATCATGGTTCATTATCTTATCGATTACCGACATTACAAGCTGTCCGCCTATAAAGAACATGATGAAGGATAAAATTGATGTAGCTATAGTTTCAGCTCTGTGGTGACCGTAGGGGTGTTCCTTGTCAGGCGGTCTGGCTATAATTTTCGATACCATCAGGGTAATGACAGAAATAAAAATATCTGTCATGCTGTCTATTCCGTCACCTACAACAGAGAGACTACCCGCCATAAGACCGATCAATATCTTTGCCAGTGAAAGTACTGCATTTCCGACGATGCTGATTAATGAAGCTGTTCTTATCGTTCTGTTTCTGTCCATAAGTATAGAATGTTAAGAAATAAATCGGTTCAAATCAAGGTAAATAAAAAAGGCAGAAATATTTTGCATTAAATATTCAGGTTGTTTATATTTTCCTGTTGAATTTTTCAAAGGTATTACAATTATGAAAATGATTATTATTACAGCGCTTATAGCAATCCTTTCATTGGAAGGGGCAACGAGTGTAGCTGTGATCGAACTGAAAGACAGAGACGCAGGGGCGGCAGTAGCGAGTATCCTTACAGATAATTTAATAAGCGAACTATCAAGTATGAACTATTATGAACTTGTAGAGCGTGAAAGAATGGAAACTATTCTTGAAGAGCAGGGATTGCAGAATTCAGGACTTTGTGATGATAGTGCCTGCTTAGTTAAGATCGGCGGGCTGTTAGGCGCACAAAAAATGGTTACAGGAAGCATTGGAAAGCTGGGAGATGTTTATTCACTTTCGATCAGGATGTTCGATGTAGAAACGGCTAAGAACGACAACAGCGTGACATTAAATAAAAAGTGCAAAAAAGACGATCTGGTCATCCTTTTGAAAGATGCGGTAAAACAGCTTACATCGGGGATTGATAAGAAAAAAGACTTTGTGAACGATGACGATTATGAAAAGAAGCTCGCAAAGCTCAAAGAATATGAAGACGCAGTGGCTGCTGCAGAAGAGAAAGCAAATCAGGGGAAAATAAACAGGATATGCGAGAATTTGGCTGCGACCGTTGCGGCAAGCGTTGCGGCATATTATGTTCAATACGGTTGTCCGGAAGCTGAAATGATAAAAAAGCTTACGACCATGAAATCTGGATTCGGTGTTCCCGTAGTACTTGACGCTTCTAAAATAAATACTCCAAAAGACTATAAAGTAGAATTTACAGCCGATCAGGTCACCGTTACGCACACAAACGGAACGAATTCATCTGTCAGATGGCGTTGATCATCAATCGGCACTGTTTAAAATTTCAGGAGGAGCTATGTCGTTTCCAAAAATAAAAATTCAGATCATGTTCCTATTTCTGATCAGTACTGTCGTTTCATCCCAGACAGTGGTCCAGTGGTACACATCTATGGGAAATTTTAAAGGCCAGCTGAGAGAAGACCTCGTTCCGATCACAGCGAATAATTTTATGGATCTTACCAATGCGGGATTTTATGACGGACTGATATTTCACAGGGTCATTCAGGGTTTTGTAATTCAGGACGGCGATCCTCTGGGGACAGGCACGGGCGGACCAGGTTACACTATACCTGATGAGTTCCATCCCGAGCTCAACCATAATTCCGCCGGAGTGCTTTCTATGGCAAATGCGGGACCGGATACAGGCGGTTCACAGTATTTTATTACGCTTGATTCTTATCCTCATCTTAACGACCATTACTCGGTTTTCGGAAAAATTGTAGAGGGAATGGATGCGGTGTTCAACATCAGTTATGTGCCTGTTGATGATTCGGACAAACCTGTAACTATTGTTAGGATCGACAGTATCAGAGTGATCTATTCGCCTCCTGCCGAAGGTGTTTACAGGAGCGGATACGTTGAGAAACGGAAGCTGATATTCGGTGAAGTAGCAGAAATTAATATTTCAGACCTTTTTGCCGCAAGGGACAGCAGCGCGGTTACCGTAACGGTCGAGGGGAACAGCGATCCCGGAATTCTGTCCTGTTCTCTGAACGATTCTATCCTGACTCTGACAGCAGGAAACACCGCAGAAGGCACTTCAACTGTCACGCTTAAAGGCACATCGGGAGATTTTTATGAGACCTTTGATATAAATGTGTCAGTTATTGACTACAGCCTGAGAGTTGAGGACTTTGAAACGGGCGATACTTCAAGATTCCCGTGGCAGAACGCCGCATACGGCTGGTCGGTAAATACATATGACCCCGCAGAAGGTGTTTACTGTATTCAGTCGGATTCTATAGATAATAACCAGTCCGCTGATTTTTTTATCGACACAGTATATGATGCTGATGGGGAAATAAGCTTCTGGTATAAAGTTTCTTCCCAGGAGGATTATGATTATATGGAGTTCTGGATCGACAGGATCAAAAAGATGTCCGTAAGCGGAGAAACACCATGGAGAGAGATCACTTTTTCTGTACACGCAGGAAACCGAGCATTAAAATGGAAATACAAAAAGAACGCATCGGGGATTTTAGGGGAGGACTGCGCGAGAGTGGACAGAATAATTCTTGACGGGGGATCGCCTGTATCAATTGAATCTGAAGTTATACCTGAAAAGACTTCGCTTTATCAGAATTATCCTAACCCGTTCAATCCGAGCACAGAGATATCGTTTTCAATAGATAGATCTCAGGCAGTAAGACTGTCGGTATATAATCTTTCCGGACAGCTTGTTTCTGAGCTTGTCAACGGCAAAATGGAAGAAGGGTTTCATAAAGTCAGCTTTGATGCGTCAAACCTAAACAGCGGGATATATTTTTATAAACTGGAATGCGAAGGTTTAACTGCATCAAATAAAATGCTGCTGGTTAAATAGCTGCAGTTTCGGAATTTATTCAATTTCAATATCGAAAGATTTTAACAGTGATATGGCTTCAGGGACAGAGAATTTTGCTTTCTTGTGAATATTCTGGTTCAGGTTTATTTCATATTTGACCGCATTGATGAATGAGGCAGAACTGAGGTCGCAATTCTTAAACCGGCTGTTTTGCAGGTCTGAATTATCAAAAACAGCTTTAGTCAGGTTCGTTCTATAAAAATCGCAATCGTAGATTTTACAGCTGTCAAAGATAATGTTCTTCAGATCCATTTCAGAAAATACGCACAAAGTTATCTGACAGTCTTTGCAGTTAAAGCTGAATGTGAAAGTATCGCAGTTCGAAAAATTCAGTCCCAGCATTTTGCAGTTATTGAACGAAACATTTATAAGCCTGGTTTTAGTCAGATCGACATTCGACAGATTGCAGTTTTCAAAGCGGCAGTCAATAAAAGCCGATCTCTTAAATGACTGACCGGTGAAATTTACATTTTCAAAGGTTTCCGCTTCAAATTCATTATTTTCGTATTCCATAGCTATATCTTTTCCAGATAAGGTTAGACTTTTTTGCAACGAATAAATTTATTTCAATTTCTTAACATCTATCTTTTTGATATCTGTTTCAAGCTCTTTCAGACTATTTTCTCTTTCTGCAAGCCTCTGATTCTCAATGAATTTTTCATATTCCGCTTCTGACTTTTCTATTGCAGCCTGATGACTTATTTTTCCTGCGTGAGTGAGTAATTCTCTCTTGTTCATTTTCAAAATATCGTCAAGCTTTTCTATCCAGTCTTTCATATACATCGGAATATGCTGATTCGCCATTGTCTCTGCGAACGCGAGATACTGCTCCACAAGAAGCCCGAGAAGGTTCATTTCGTTCTCATTCAGATAATTTTTTGCTGTTGAAACTTCGCTTTTTGTAATTCGTGTGCCGGAATCTTTATCGTAAGACTGCATGCCCATCAAAGGCAGTTTCGAATCAGCTCTTCGATAAATCAGCTCAGCTGCCGTCTGCTTACTTATAGCCCATAAAAGTTTATTCTGAACGATCTTGAAGAATTCGATAGTTTTTTCATCTTTAGGATTATAATCTATGCTTGTTGTATAAATATCTTTGATCTTCTGATAAAAGAACCGTTCCGAGATCCTTATCTCGCGAAGTCGTGCCTGAAGTTCGTTAAAATAATTCATCGAATTACCCTTTTTGAACCGCTCATCGTTCAGAGTGAAGCCTTTAACGATATATTCCTTAAGCCTCTGAGTAGCCCATTTTCTGAATTGGGTACCCTGCAGTGATTTTACACGATATCCTACAGAAATAATGACATCGAGATTGTAATAATTAGGCGCAATTTGCTGAAATTCGGAATTTCCGAATTTCTGTAAAGTCTGGCTCTCAGCCAACTCTTTTTCTGCGTAAATATTTTTTATATGCTCGTTTATAGTAGATTTAGCTTTCCCGAAAAGCTGAGCTATCTGATTTTGATTCAGCCATACGGTTTCACTTTCCAGGATCACATCGATCTTTACTTTGCCGTCATCAGCTTCATAAACAAGGAATTGACCGTTATTCGAATCATGTATTGTGATATCATTTTTTGCCATATATTCTCCTCAGTAACTTCATAAGCAATTTAATAAAAAAATTCCGGATATTCTATATTTACCTTAGTTATTTTGTAATCTTGAGCAACGAATAAATTTACATGATCACGGAAGCCGTCCGATCAGAATGTTTAAACTCAGGCCTGCAAAGCTCTTTTCAGTGTTAATATTACCAAAGGCTGATAAACTCAGTCCGAATGGCCGAAACTTGTTCAGGTCAAGCTGAATTTCCAAAGGCAGTCCGAAAGCCTGATAATTGATCATTTCGTATTTGGTATATGCAGTGAAATCTTCATCTTTTTTGCCTTTATACTCTCCAGCTGTAAGTCCGATACCGCCAAGATATGAGATACTTATATTTCCGAAAGATTGCCTGTATCCGTAAAGCAACCCGATATCTCCTGCGTGTTCATCCTGAAAGGTACCCTGTATCGGCCCGCCGGCGATTGCTCTTAGCTTCAGAACATGTGTATTTTTTGAGTAATTAATTGAGGAATATAAATTCATCATGTCTGTGTCTTCTGTCCACATACTCCCAAGTCCCGCACTGAACCAAAGATAGTATGGAAATATTTTATTGCCTTCTTTGAAATTTATCGCTGAAAGAGCTGAACAGATCAGAATTAAATAAATAACACGATATTTCATACTGAATAGATTCAACATTCTATATTTACCTTAAGTTATTATGATACTTTTTAAAATGAGTAGTTCCAGTCAATCCCGGCAGTTTTCCGAGAAGAATAGCGAAATTCACTCCGCCATAACTTTTATCTAAATTAATATCGGCATAGAACATTATACTTAATCCAATATATGTTAACAAATTGACATCGATCTGAGCTTCCAGAGGAATTCCGACAGTCTCGAAAGCTATTTTTTCATAATAATCAATGTCGAGCCGGTCACCTTTATAAATTCCGCCGGTATAGCTTATACCTGCGAGCAAGGATACGCTTAATGAGCCATAAGTTTGTGTTCTGCCATAAAGAAGTCCCAACTCCCAAACTTCATCATTCGGTAATGGTCCGAAAAGAACCATCTCTTCAGCATGGATACCTCTAAGCTTAAAGATATGGTCGTACTTTGAGTAATTTATTGAAGCATTCATGTCTAACAGGCCGCCGTCAGCAGTGTCCATCGTACCCACACCGCCGCCGATCCATATAAATCCGTCCTGACTTTGTTCATCCATAAAATTGATCGCGTTCAGGTATGATGCGGTGAAGATCAGTAATAGCAGGAAATACTTAATTATTAACCTCGGTTCATTTACTAATTATGCTCATTAAATTTATGCAGAAATGATACTTTTAGCAAAGGATAAATCCGGGAATTATTTACCACCGTTAACTGTAACGACATAATAGAATCTTTTCGGCTCTATATATTCCGTAGTCCATGAATTAGTGACAGTAATAGCATTTTCGGTAAAAGTACCGTAAGGATCGGTTGAAGAATATATCTTGTATGAAGTTGCACCCGTTACCGCATCCCAGCTTATGATCAGGTCTGTGCCGACAACCTCGGTTGTGATGTTAAGAGGTATTTCAAGCGGTAATCCTATTCCCGAAACCGCAACATTTTTTAATATGGCTTCCTGCGAAGTATGAACTATATTTCCCGAAATAACTCCGAGGGTAGCCGGTTCAAAATTTACATATATAGTTCGCGATATTCTGCCGTTGACGGGAGAAACGCTTAAGTTCTTCACAAAACCGGAACCTGAAGTAATGGATGCTTTATACCCTTCAGGGCAGTTTATACTCAGATCAGCTTTCAGGTCATTTGCTCTTAAAAAATAACTCAACTGAGAAGATTCACCTGTTTTAACACTCCCGAAATCATAAAGTCCGGTGCCTTTCTGCTCATAATGTTCAATTGTACCGTCATAAGCTCCGACAAGCATATCCAAAAGTCCGTCTCCGTCAAAGTCTGCAAATGCCGGCGCTGCCCTGTCACCGACATCGATCGAATTAAAATTATGAGTTATCGCAGAAAAACCCGTTGAATTAATAGCACTCTGCTCGTAATGCCTGATGTTTCCGTCAAAATCACCGATCAATAGATCGATCAATCCGTCGCCTTCCAGATCGGTAAATGTTGGCGTACAATTTGAGGGAATGTATATGGAATTAAAGGAGGATGACCTTAAGATCATGGAAGTCGAATTGTGAGAACTCTGTTCATAGTGCTGAACATAATCCGTACCACCGCATATAAGCATATCGATCAGACCGTCGCCGTCAAAGTCTGTAAATGCCGGAGCAGATTCATTTTCCACATCTATGGAATTAAAAGACGAAGTTATAAAAGTACATTCTGTGGAATTTACTTCAGACTGTTCTAAATAAGCTACCCACCCGCTGCTTTTTCCGACAAGTATGTCATTCAGCCCGTCACCGTCAAGGTCGGTAAATGCCGGTGAAGCATTCGTTCCGATAATATATCCAGTATAATAACCGATCCAGTCAAATACGGTAGAATTAACTGCATGCTGAGTGAGATATCTTATGTATCCGTCGCTTCTTCCTATCATAAGATCGAGCCGTCCGTCGCCGTCAACATCAGTGAAAGCCGGTACAGCTTCATCTCCCACATCTATTGAATTAAAGGTCGAAGAAACAAGTCTGAAAGATAACGGGAGTTCCATCGGCACGATCTCCGGCCTCGGGATAGCCTCAAGTTTCAGATCATCGAAATAACCGTCGTTATTCGTTCCCGAATTCCTGACGCTGGTCAGCCGTATCTTTATGTATCTTGTCCCTGCAGGGGCATAACGCTGATCGGAAACAAGATCCCATCCGGCAGTGTTATTTTTTAGACCTGAATCGAAAAAGTCAAGCTTTGTAGTCTGCGCATTGTCCCAGTATTCTACTTCGATCTGTGTCTGGTCAACCGGAGCCTGGTCATACGATCTGACCCTTCCTGTGAATAAAAATTCCTGTATTCCGGCATCAATTTCAGTCGCATATTCTCTTACATCGATCGTCTGGGTAAGTTTATCGAGTGCGTCGGTACCCGCAAAAAAATATGCTTCGCCTTCGTAGGCAACGGGATTTGTCGTTCTCTGCGACCATGCCGTTCCCAGTTCCTCTGTCCATAAAGGAATGTTGTCTGAAACCAGCGCGGATTCGCAACCCGGATTGTAGATAATATTACCGGAAAATAACAGAACGCAGTTCAGGATTACCGCTAAAATGACCGATGATCTCATAAACTCCTCCTTGATTGAAGAAAATTATCTGTGATAATAATTTATCTAAATAAATTTTGAAAAGCAACTGATATAAATTGTTAAATATCAATTGATTGAATAATGGACAAAAGGAAAGGTTGTTTTGGCGATATTTTGGTTATTTTACAAGGATACTTCAACTACTTTAGCTATAAACTCGAATTATTTCCCTCATTACAAAGAAAATCAAACAGATTTATATGTTTTACGCCTGACTTTCTTTTGAAAACGACCGGATCCATTGAAATAACATACTTCGGATGGTTGTCCCTGACAGACTCAAGGGCTGAAAACTCTCTTTCTGCTGTTTCCGGATTTTGCATAAGATATGATACTTGAATATAGATTTTTTCTTCTTCCTTTTCCGCTATAAAATCAATTTCCTTGTCTCCTATTCTGCCGAATGATACTTTATAATCCCTTCTGTAAAGCTCAAGGCAGACTATGTTCTCCAGTATTCCGCCGATATCTTCATCTCTGAATCCTAGTACCGCGTGTCTTAAACCCAGGTCGCCGGCGTAATATTTTGCGTTCGTGTCAAGGTATTCTTTTCCTTTTAAGTCGTATTGCCTGATCTTATGTGTGATCATTACATCGTTCAGGTTGTGTATAAGGCTCAGAATAGTCGGAACGCTGGTTTTTATGTGCTGGTTCTTCATATATTTTACGACGTTGCTTGCGTTAAACTGATTACCTATGTTATCGAAAACAAAGCTCACTACGTCCTCCAGCAGGCTCACATTCCTTACATTGAATTTCTTAACTATATCTTTGAGAAGTATCGTCTGGTAGATAGCATCAAGGAACTGAAATGTTGCGGAAGCTTGAAAATCAAGATGAAAAAGTCCCGGCAGCCCTCCGAATCTGATATATTTTCTGAATACTTCCTCCTTCGGCTTACTTTCAAAACCTCCGAGCTCGGTAAATTCATTGAAGCTGAAAGTATATATTTTGAACTCGACATATCTGCCTGAGATCAAAGTGGCAAGATCAGATGAGAGAAGATGCGAGTTCGATCCTGTGATATAAACATCCATGCCTTCAGCCAGAAAAGAGTTCACCGACCGTTCCCATTCCTTTATTTCCTGTACTTCATCAATAAGGATAACCGAACCGGATTTTCCTCCTGATTCGTCAATATGGCTATTCAAAACTTTATAGTCAGTTATAAAATCGAACTGACGAAGCTCTTTATTTATTGATATGACTTTCTTTTTCGGTTCGTTATGTTTTATCTCAGCTTCGATCTGCTTCAGCAGTTCACTTTTTCCCACCCTTCTCATACCGCTCAGGATCTTTATGACCGGTTTTCCCATAAAAGGCCTGATCTTTTTTAAATATGTTTCCCTTATTATAGTTTTCATATTTCAATTCCTATTTTAAATTCTCGACAAAACAAAGGAAATTTAATATATACTTTAAATATTTGCAAGTATTTAATTAATTTAAAATGTAAATTTAGCAGAATTTGCAGAAAGTTCCCGAACTTTATTATTGCTGATTTGATTTAATCGAAAAAATTCGTATATTACGAATAAGAAAACGGAGTCAGAATGCCGACAATATCAATGTTCTACGGGATATAATATTATGGATAAAATTATACAGGCAATTCCTTTGGATGATTATAAAATTCAAATACTGACAAGCAGCGGTATAACCGGAATCTTTGATGTAAAACCATATCTTAAGGGCAGAGCTTTTAAAGAATTGAGCGACGAATCTTATTTTAAGAGTGTTAGACCACTACATCATGGAATTGCATGGCCGCACGGGCAGGATTTCAGCTCCGATACAATTATTTGGGATATTCAAAATCCAGTTTTAGTGGAAAGCGCAATGCGTGAGCTTGGAACCAGAGTAGCAGAAGACAAAGCTGAATACAATTCTAAATAAAATTTTTTGCAACTTATAATAATTTTTAGACCTGCTGCTTCACAATACTAAAGTTGTTTTGCTTTAATCTATAACAGGTTTGATGAATGTTTCTATGTATTCCACTATCTCTTGAAACGAGAGTTCTAAATTTAGATTACTTCTTCTTATGAAAGATTTCCATTGAACTTCAAATTTGGGTTCTGTCTTGAATTCGTTTGAGAAAACTATCTCCGTAGCGGATATCTT
>Ga0154584_1085_pt1 | contig 15812 bp, 14 predicted proteins | sample RifGroF2_FD_116013 | JGI IMG/M metagenome (GOLD analysis project Ga0154584, IMG submission 116013) | Candidatus Delongbacteria bacterium GWF2_40_14
ATATAGGCGTAAAACATTCTATCGGATGTGCAAACGGGACAGATGCGCTGCAGATCGCGATGATGGCTCTCGGATTGAAAAAGGGAGATGAAGTTATCACCACTCCTTTCACATTCATAGCTACAGCAGAAACGATCCAGATATTGGGCCTTAAACCTGTATTCGTTGATATTATGCCGGATACCTACAATATCGATCCTGATAAGATCGAATCGGTAATAACGAAAAAATCAAAAGCTATAATCCCGGTCCATCTTTACGGACAGGCTGCTGATATGGATAAGATAAATAAGATCGCTAAGAAACACAACCTGTTCGTGATCGAGGACAATGCGCAGGGATTCGGAGCAAAGTATAAGGACAGAATGCTCGGTTCGATGTCTGATATAGCTACGGTAAGTTTTTATCCCGCTAAAAACTTGGGCGCAGCCGGAGACGGCGGTCTTATGCTCACCAACAGCGATGAACTCGCCGCTAAGCTAAGAATGATAGCAAATCACGGCCAGAATGAGAGATACAAGCATCAGGTGGTAGGCGTCAACTCAAGGCTGGATGCGATTCAGGCTGCAATATTAAACATCAAACTTGATTTTCTGGACAAATGGAATGAGAAGAGGCGAAAAGCTGCTCTAAGGTACAAAAAGAACCTGTGTGATGTAGCCGTTGTGCCTTTTGAGCATAAAAACAGCTATCATATTTATCACCAGTTCTCGATCCGGGTCAAAAAGAGAGACGCTCTTCAGAAATTCCTGAACGAAAATAAGATCCCGAATGCGATACATTATCCGATACCGTTACATCTTCAGGTCGCTTTTAAAGGTCTTAAGCTTGGAAAAGGCTCGTTCCCGATATCTGAAAAAGTGGCGGAAGGCATAATATCGCTGCCGATGCACCCTCATATAACCAACGCGGAGATCGATTACATTTCAGATACGATAAAAAAGTTCTATAAAAAATAATTGAAAAGGGGTCGCGCGACCCCTTTTTTTATTCCATCATCTTACTTTCGAATGAATCGATCATCACTCTCAGGCATTCTTCATTTGTAGCAGGTTTTATTTCTTTAAACTCCTTTGAATGCGAGTTCAGAATTCCCCTCATCGCTATCTCGCCTTTGCTGTTAAGCAGATAGTAATGCACTCCAACCACCCTGTTGTCTTTTCCACCTCTAAGAAATTCAGCATAGAATACGAATGTTTTCACGGGAACCCTGTTCATAACGATGAACTGTTTAAACAATTCTATACTGTTGTCAACCATGACGGCCTGGTCACCCTGCCAGTTAATGTTTGGCGGAGGACAAAGCTCTGTCTGACTTGCGTCGGCATATTTTCTTTCATTCATATAATCGACTATTTTCTTTGAAAGAGATCCGTCGTAAATGCTTGATTGCCTGTCCAGCAGGTGAACGGGACATACAATCATTTTATAGCCTCCGGAAATGAATTTTTCCCTCAGAAGCTTATTTTCTGATGAGCATCCCGATATTATTACAGCTAATATTAAGATCATTGATACTGACAGAATGTTACCGGTTTTCATTGATCCCTCCCGTTTATAAAACTATTACTAATTATAAATAATTAAAGCACGATAAGTCAAGAATGAAATTAATAGAAAATGTTCTAATCGGTACATAGGGCAGTTTGTTTTTTGCTTCTCATAAATATCCAGCAGAGACCTATCAGAACTATAACCACACCGGCACTGACTATAAATCCCGCTCTGCCTCCCCAGGCTCCCGAAACTGACCCTGCGAACAGATTTCCGATCGGTGTCACTCCTCCGAAAACCATCGTATAGACGCTCATTACCCTTCCTCTGAACTGGGGTTCTGAATTTAGCTGAAGTGTCGAATTTACTGAAGTAAAGAACATAATGTTGGATATTCCCAGAAGGATAAGGAAAGAAGAGGCTATATAGAAATGGGACGATGATCCGATAAGGATCATTGCAATACTTATTGAAAATGGCATTACCGCTATAAGGAATTTCTGATTCAGCTTATGCGAGTATATCGCTACGCTCAAAGCACCGATGACCGATCCTAACCCAAGCGCGGACAGAAGGAACCCGAAACCCTGGGCTTCCGTTTTTAAAACGGTTTTCGCGAAAACAGGAATTATCACATTGAAGTTGATCGCGAAGGTGGAAACTATCGCGACAAAAAGCAGAGGCCTGAACAGGATGGCTTTGCTTCGAATGTAGCTGAGTCCTTCCTTGATCTCTTTCAGGACGGTTTTTCTAACGACAATATTTTCATCTGTGCGTATTTTCAGGTTTTTTATCATATATACGCTGACTATCACAGCCATAAAGGACACAGCGTTGAACAGGAAGCAGAAAGCTATGCCGAAATTGGCGATCAGAATACCGCCTACTGCAGGACCGACTATACGAGCAAGATTGAAAGTGACTGAGTTGAGTGCTATCGCGCTTGTAAGATGGGTTTTTCCCACCAGCTCGATCATGAATGACTGCCTTGTCGGCATGTCAAGCGTATTTACGAATCCCAGGATCACTACAATGACAGCTATATGCCAGAACTGAACGACCTCTGTAAAAACAAGGATCGTCATAAGAAGGGCGAGCACCATGGAAACTGTCTGAGTGACCATGATTATTTTTTTCTTTGGAAATCTGTCCAGATATACGCCCGCTACAAGTGAAAAAAGCATGACCGGAGTGAACTGAAGAGCTCCTACAAGCCCGAGAAGGAACGGCGATTTTGTAAGTTCGTAAACGAGCCATGCCTGAGCGGTCGTCTGCATCCATGTGCCTGAAAGCGAGATCCCCTGCCCGTACCAAAAGAGACGGTAGTTCTTATGCCTGAAAGCCGGGAAATATTTCTTGACGGTATATGGTATTGCTCGGAGCCTGAATGACATTATCTGTTTCTCTTTGAATTCAACAGAACTTAAAATACATTTAAATTTAAATATAAGTCAAATTCTATTTTTATTTAATTTAATCCGGCAATACGCTAATTATCCTCATCGATCCACTTTTTCCAGATCTCAGGTCTGTCTCCAACTGCAGCTTTTTTCCCGTTCCTTATTACGGGGAGCTTTATCAGCTCCTGATTTGCGAGAAGTTCGGTAAATATATCGAATCTCAGATATGCGTATTTAGCTTTGTAAAGTTTTGAATCTTTATCTATAAGATCCTCTTTATTCTCCAAGCCTGCGAATATGCTTTCCAGCTCGCCTTTGCTTATCTGCTTCTCGTCAATATCGACCGAATGGAATTTTATCCTGCGTTCAGAGAAAAACCTTTCAGCTTTTTTCGTAGCTGAGCTTTTTTTTCTGCCGAATATCTGGATATTCATGAATAGCCTCCTGAAAATAAAAAAGTCCCGCCTTTAGCGGGACATTTCTTTAAAATGATGTGGTATCAGCGAAAGTGAAATCTTTGATAAGCATCGTCGGTACTTTAGTGCTTGCGGCAATATTGTCTTCCTTCCCCAGAAGAAGGATATTCTTAGCGGCATTATGAAGCACTTCGTTGAATCTGAGATTATTTACAGAATGCTTTATCTTTCCGTTCTCGAAGTAATAGATGCCGTCCCTTGTAAGTCCGGTTACTTCGTTTTTCCTCAGACTTACAGTTCTAATGTACCAGAAATTGTTGATGATAAGCCCGTTCTTAACTTTCTTCATCATCTCCTGTTCGGTAGCGTTTCCGCCCCTGATGATAACATTAGGTATGAAATTAGGCTGCGCTTTGATCTTTGCTGCATAAGATCTGTTGGTAAAAAGCTCTTTTACCACGCCGTTTTTTATCCAGTCAACATTCCTCGCAGCGATCCCGTCTCCGCTGAAAGCTGCCGCTGTCAGATCTTTTTCATCGAGATTAGAGATGAGAGAGAAATTTTTGCCGAACATATTTTTGCCTATTGAATCGTGGAAAGCAGTAACACCGTAGTCAGCGTTCTTTCTGTCCATAAAATACAGCAGAAAGCTAAAATAATTGATCACAGCCTGCGGTCTTAAAATAACGTTGTACTGACCAGCTTCGATTTTTTTAGGTTCAGTAAGCGCGTCGAACCTTGAATTAAGCTGCTCGATCTCTTTCTTTATTGAATAATCATTTACATCTTTTACGCTTCTTTCAACCTTTGCTTCCCTGGTTTTATTGTCGGCAAGCGTCATGGAATTTTCAAATGAAGTCGAAGAATCGGATCCCTCAAAACCGTTCTTGGTTTTCAGATAAGATTCGCTCACGGTTTTAGTTACGATCCCTGAAACAAAAGCTTTCTTCTTTTCCGCATTATCAACGGTCTTCTTTATTATATCTACCATGCCGTCCATAGAAAATTTAACCGTATTTTCGGACATATTTGCGGTTTTTGGAATTTTAGCTTTAGATGAGCTCGGAACGAATTCAGGGTCAGGTTTGTTGAGCTTAGCTATGTTCTGGGCAGTTTCGATCATCCTTTTCAATTCGGTTTCGTCAAGAGAATTTATCCTGGATGTTCCGGTCTTTGAGCCGTAAGCCACATTAAGCCTGACTCCATACTTAACTCCTGTCATATTCTGCGTTATCATATTCTGCGCATATCTTGTAGCTGTTTCGTCCGATCTGTACAGAAAAAGTGAAAAATCGTCGGCCGTACAGTTCTTTTCTATGAATTTAGCGGCTTTTTCAAATTGTTTGTTCATCATTTTGAACCTCCGACTCTGATTTTTTTGAACCTTGCAGTTGCAGCTCCGTGCGTCATCCTTGCGGTTTGAGGCGGCTGACCTTTTCCGCAGTTGGTTACGCCGAAATCTTTCCAGTATCTGTCGTCGCAGATAGCGTCGCATGAATTCCAGAATTCAGGATTACTTGATTTATAAAGGACATCTTTTAAAGGCCTTACCTTCTTTCCGTTCTTTATTTCCCAGAACATGTCCCCGCCGAACTGGAAGTTCACCCTGTGCTGATCTATCGAGAACGATCCTCTGCCTTCAATATATATCCCGTCTTCAGTATCGGCTATCAGTTCCTGAGGCGATAAAGGTTTTTTGCCGGGTTCGAGGTATAAATTCGGGATCCTGTTTATAGGAAAGTCATAATAATAAGTCGCTCTGCTGCAGCCTCTGCTCATGTTTTCGCCTATGAACGGAGCAGTATCTCTCGTTGTTCCGTATTCGTTCAGTATTCCGTCTTTAATAATATACCATTTCTGGCCGGGAACGCCGTCGTCGTCATATCCTGCGGTCGCAAGACCGAAAGAAAGCGTATTGTCGCCGACGAAATTGACTATCTCCGAGCCGTAACGGTATTTTTTCAGTTTTTCAGGCGTAGCGAACGATACTCCCGCATAATCAGCTTCCCATTTTAAAACTCTGTCAAGCTCGGTCGGATGTCCTACGCTTTCGTGCATTGTCAGGCCAAGGTGGTTCGGATCAAGTATCAGGTCTCTTCTTCTGATCTCGCCGGGCTCATCAGCCTCAAGCTTCATTATAGCTTCTTCAGCTATCTGAACAGCTTTCTGAACAAGGTTCATTTTGAGCACGTGCTCCCATCCCGCTCCGTAGCCGCCTTCATCGAATGAGCGCGACTGCGAATCTTTTTCATTCACTGCGGTTGCCGAGATCATCGGGTTTATGTAATATGTATTCGAATGTATCACAGATCCGAGAGTGGATGCGAAAAATTTATCGTCGTTATATATGTCGAGCATAAAGAACGCCCGTTTGATCTTTGCGTAGTTCAGAAGCGTCTTGTTGACTTCGAGCATCAGATCGACTTTCTCCGACAACGGTACTTTGAAAGGATCGATCTGGATCTTTGTGGAATATGAATCGATGTAGCCTCTTTCATGCGCAAGAACAAGGCCTTTTCCTTTCTTGATCCTGGCTGACAGTTCGGCAACCTTTACCGCCTTTTCAACGGTTTTTTTGACTTCATCGGTCGCAAAAACATTAGAGTGCGCAAAACCCCATGCGCCGTTCTTCATTACTCTGATCCCGTAGCCGTGTTCGATGTTCATGCTTGTGTTCTTCAGACTCAGATCCATAAGAAAGATGGTCTCTCTTGTGGTTTTCTGTATCCTGATGTCAGCATATTCGGCTCCCAGACTCTGAGCATGGTTCAAAGCTGTTGAGAGATGATCCATTTATACCTCCGGATGGTTTTATTTCAATTAAAAGCTAAAAATACATCAGGAAATCAGATTTATCAATTGAATTATGACGAAATGACGAAAATCAGAGATGAAATGAAAAAGCCCGAAGATGATCTCGGGCTTTAATTTTGAAAATCTGGAATTTACAAATTACTGGAATATTGCGCCTTTGATAAGGAATGTCGCCGCGAATGCCACGATAGCGTAAAGCTCGGGGAATACCGCGAGAACGAGCGTTTTACCGAAAACATCGTGTCCCTGCCCTATTCCTGCTATCCCGTTCGCTGCAAGCGAACCCTGATAGATAGCCGATATCATCGCAACTACGCCGAGGATTATTCCGGCTCCGAAAACGCCCATACCCTGAAGAAGCGTCAGCTCGGGAACTATACTGGTGTACATGATGAAGAAACCGCCGAATCCGTACAGACCCTGGGTTCCCGCCAGAGCGCTTAAGATCATACACTGACCGAATGCGCTTTCTTTTTTCTTGATCGTTCCTACCGTCGCGTTTCCGGCTATAGATACGCCGATCGCGCTTCCGATTCCCGACAGAGCCACCATCAGGCCAAGCCCGATATATGCCATCACCAACGGCATTGTCAATTCTGTTGTCATTTTCCGTCTCCTTTGATTTTTATATTCATAAATTTCATTTTCATAAATTACGCGTTCTTTTTAAACGGTTTATATTCTTTTCCTCCGCCTGTCCATCCCGCGTTCTTGTAGAATTCCACGAAGGTCAGCCTCATGGGATGTACGAAAGATCCCAGACTGCAGAGCAGAAGATTTCCAGTGTGGCCAATAAGAAGGAAAATTAACCATACCAGCCATCCGACATAAGGGATGTCTAAGAATATCTCGCCGATATTATTTATTACCAGACCCAGGATCGAGCCGGAAAGACCGAGCGCGAAAAGCCTGATGTAGGACAATGTGTCTCCGAATACCCCGGTTATGTTGTTATACATATCCCAGACTCCGAGTCCGAGTCTTTTGAAAATATTTCCTGTAGTGCTGAACAGCATGGCTACGGCAAGGCCTATCCACACAAAGATTATTGCAACGGGCTTTATTTCAGGCAAAGCGCAGGCCAGTCCGGAAATGATCATAAGTACCCATCCCAAAGTAGGAAGAGCCGCAACAAAGCCGTTCTGTTTTGTTATGTTGAATGCTTTTATAAAAAGCCCGAAAACGATCTGGATAAGTCCGATCGCGATCGAAAGATTGAACATCTCGTCCGCTGTTAGGAACATCCCTTTTACCTCGCCCGAACTGATCAGACTTGATTCTGAAAGAGTTATGCCGAAGATGGTTCCTGTTACTGCGCCGGCTATAACTGTTGCGGCTCCGAGGAACTGAACAAGGGTCAGTATAGGCCTCAGATCGCCGTTTTTGAATTTGAACTTCGCAATTGTTGCTCCGACAAGCATTACTACGCCGTATCCCGCATCCCCGAGACAGAGCCCGAAGAACATCATGTAGAAAGGCGCGAAGAATGCGGTCAGATCTATTTCTGTGTATGAAGGCAGTGAGAACAATCTTGCGATGGGTTCGAATAATGATGCAAAGTAGCTGTTTTTCGTAAGGATAGGCACTGATGAATACTCGTCTTCCGATGGTTTTCTTTCCAGATAAAGGATATTATTTTTCTCCAGAAATCCGTTTACATCGCTTCCCCTTGTTTCAGGCACCCAGCCCTCAAGAACGATCAGTTTTCCTCCGGCCTCATGCTGTCCCTGTCCGTAAATAGTACAATACTGTTTTTCGTTCTCGATCTTTACTTTAAAATCCTCAAGATCTTTGATATGCTTAACAGCTATAGAATGCAGTTTTTTTACATCCCCGTCAATTTTAATTTTTAACTTGGCGATCTCATCTTTGATGCCTGATATAGACCTGTCGAAAAGTTTTACTTCATCCGCTTTTATATCTACCGTTTCGCCTGCTCTTGAGAACAATGCGAAATAAATATTCCCTGACATTTCTCTTATTATTTCGAGTGTGAATTTATCTTTCCACGATTCGTCGAATGCCTTTGATGGCACCACAAAAAGCTTTGTCTCTATTCCTGCAGATTCAGAGATCTTTTTTACGGTTTCGATCGAAAAATCTCCCCACGGCTGCTGAAGTGTGAGTTCCTTGTTAAGCTGGTGCATCTTCTGGTGGTTCTGATCAATGTCCAGTGTGAGTTTTTCCACTTCGTCTAAGAACCTGACGCAGTCATTCTCGCCGTTGGGCTCGGGATCGTATTTTCCGTCATGAAGTTTTGTTTTAAGGTGTTTAACGGCCGTTTCTACCCTTTTTATAAGCCCGATCTTGTTCCTGATCTCTTCTGCCGTCTCCCCTTCTTTTTCGATCACATGCACAACACCCAGATCCTGAAGGTCTTTTAAGAAATTCTCATAGTCTTTATGGTAAATAAGAAAAGAATATTTTGACATTTTAATTATCATGATGCAACCTCCAGCGCCTGACGGGTCTTGACGATCTTCTGAGAAGATTTAGACAGATTGTCCTCGTCTTCCATAAATCTCTTGATCTTCAGCATTGCCTCCTGGAATCCCGGGATCTGAACTTTTTCATAGAGGTTCACTTTCTGGGTCGTTTTTCTTCTCGCTTTTTCGAGCAGATGCATTTTTTCTGTGAAAACCTCTCTCTCGACAGCTATGCTGACAAGCTCTTTTAGAACTGCTATTCCGTCTGAATACCATACCGGAGATTCGAACAGGCTGTACGGGGCTGTCGAGAATTTGATCTCTTTCAGCACCGGTGTTTTAACACCCGCGATCTTTTTTGTTTCGAGCAGTACATCCTCGACCCTGATAAGTGCCGGATCGAACTCGTTCCATAAGCTGACCATGCTTTCATACTTCTTTATCTGGGCATTAAGCTTATCGTTGAGCAGAGCTACCTGATCCTTAGCCTTCTTGACCTCCATCCTCAAAGCAGATTCCTTATTCTTGATGGTGGGAAGCGCTCTTAAGCGGATCTTGAGCTGTTTTCCTAAATACTGCATCGATATCTTGTTATATTGAAATTTTATAGCCATTTAATCTGACTCTTCCTTTTAGTTGAACTGTTAGTTCTTGGGCCAATATTTAGCTACAAGCGCATCTTTTATGCCTATCTCGGATTTGTTGAAATATTTTGCGAACAGGCCCCATCCGGTATCAAGCATGGCGTCGATCTCGACATTAATGTCAATTGCCAGAAGCTCTCTTGAATATTCCTTCGCGTATTTCAGCGTCCTTTCATCGTAGTCGTTCAAGTCAAATCCGTTCTCAAGTTTGGTTTTTGCATTCGCCGCATCCGCGAAAAGCCTGATCGCCGCGTTCATCACCTGAGGATGATCTTCTCTTGTCTGCTTTCCGATCACAAGCTGTTTCAGCCTGGAGAGCGATCTGAACGGGTCAATTATGACCTTTCCGATATCTGTGTCTCTTCTTAAGAACAGCTGTCCTTCGGTTATATAACCCGTGTTGTCAGGGATGGCGTGAGTGATGTCTCCGCCGGACAATGTAGTTACGGCTATGATCGTAATTGAACCGCCTTCAGGGAACTGAACGGCTTTCTCATATATCTTCGCAAGGTCAGAGTATAGCGAACCGGGCATACTGTCCTTTGAAGGTATCTGGTCCATACGGTTCGAAACGATACTTAAAGCATCTGCGTAAAGGGTCATATCCGTTAAAAGAACAAGTACTTTCTGGTGTTTTTCATGCGCAAAATATTCGGCTGTGGTCAGAGCCATATCCGGTATAAGAAGCCTTTCCACCGGAGGGTTCTCGGTGGTATTTATAAAACTGATGATCCTGTCTAACGCACCCGCATTCTCGAAAATATTTTTGAAGAACAGATAATCGTCGTTCGACAGACCCATTCCGCCCAGAATGATCTTGTCCGCTTTCGCCCTCAAAGCCACCATAGCCATTACCTGGTTGAAAGGCTGGTCCGGGTCGGCAAAGAAAGGTATCTTCTGACCGGTCACAAGCGTGTTGTTCAGATCGATCCCGGCTATACCGGTCGGAATAAGTTCCGAAGGCTGTTTCCTTCTTACGGGATTAACTGAGGGGCCGCCTATTTCGACTTCTTTTCCTTCAACCGCAGGTCCGCCGTCTATCGGGTCACCGTAAGCGTTGAAAAATCTTCCGGCAAGCTCATCCGATACATTTATAGTCGGCGCTTTACCCATAAATACTACTTCCGCGTTGGTCGGGATGCCTTCAGTGCCGGAAAATATCTGAAGGGTGACATTATCGCCCTGTATCTTTACGACCTGGGCAAGCCTGCCGTTCACTGTGGCTATCTCTTCATAGCCCACGCCTTCCGCCTTTAAAGAGCAGGTCGCTTTTGTTATCTGAGTTATCTTTGTATATATTTTCTGAAAAGCTGTAGTTTCCATTTAAACCGCCTTTCTTTCATTAATTTTATTTTTGATCTGTTCAAGATATCCGTTGAATTTTTCGGACTTGAACTCCGCATAGTTCATCTGCTTGAAAGTGTTTATTATGGATTTGAAGAAAGGATTGACTTCCTCAAAGCTTTTAAAATCAAAATCGGTCTTATAAATATCCAGAACCTGTTCAAGCATAAATTTCTGCCTTTCGAAAGGCGTTGATTTGTCTATGCTGTCGAACGCGTCCTGCTGAAGCACGACAAAGTCTATCACTTCGGCTTTCCAGTATTTTTCGTGATAATCGATAGGAACGCCGTCATCGCCTAGAATATTGATCTGTTCCGATACCTCTTTTCCTCTCAAAAGAATATCCTTTGCCAGCGTAACATTGTCAACCCAGTCGGCGCCTATGGTATTTTTAAGATATTCCTGGATCTCGGGATACTCAAGATATTTAGAGTAGGAATCGATAGGATCAATGGCGGGATATCTTTTGCTGTCCGCTCTTTCCTGATTAAGGGCGTAGAAACATCTTGCGGCTTTCTTGGTCGATTCCGTAACCGGCTCTTTTAAGTTTCCTCCGGCGGGAGATACAGTTCCCAAAAACGTAATCGAGCCTGTCTGTCCGTTGTTTAAATAAACGAATCCCGCTCTTGAATAGAAGTTCGATATGATCGCGGGCAAATCCATCGGGAATGCGTCAGGACCCGGAAGCTCTTCCATCCTGTTCGACATCTCCCTCAAAGCCTGCGCCCATCTTGAAGTGGAGTCTGCGAGAAGAAGGACTTTTAAGCCCATTGACCTGTAATATTCCGCTATGGTCATTCCCGTATAAACAGAAGCTTCCCTCGCCGCTACAGGCATATTTGATGTGTTACATATGATCGTTGTTCTTTCCATCAGCTTTCGGCCCGTTCTCGGGTCGTCCAGCTCGGGGAATTCGGTAAATATCTCAACTACTTCGTTCGCCCTTTCGCCGCAGGCCGTTACGATTATCATATCAGCTTCCGCCTGCTGTGAAACTGCATGCTGAAGAACTGTTTTTCCGCAGCCGAAAGGCCCGGGTATAAATCCGGTACCGCCTTCAGCCAGAGGATTTAAAGTGTCCATCGTGCGGACTCCGGTCTCCATGATCTTGAACGGTCTCGGTTTTTCTTTATATGCCCTGATCGGTACTTTTACAGGCCATTTCTGCGTCATTGTCACTTCAAAGTCTTTTCCTTTAGAGTCAGTAACGACAGCTATGACATCCTTTGTTTTATAAGTGCCGTTCTTGACGATGCTTTTTACCGTATAGAAGCCTTCAAATTTGAAAGGCACCATAATTTTGTGCGGCATCCAGCCTTCAATTACTTCGCCGAGCCAGCTTCCTGCTTCAACTTTGTCGCCCTGTTTTGCGATCGCTGTAAAAACCCATTCAGCTTCGGGATTGAGCGGATCGGTATATTCCCCTCTTTTCAAGAAAACGCCTTTCATCTTGTCGAGATCGTTCTGAAGACCGTCGTAATTTCTTGACAGTATGCCCGGCCCGAGCGTTACTTCGAGCATATGGTTCATGAACACGGCGTCAGATCCGACTTTGAGCCCTCTTGTGCTTTCGAAAACCTGTGTATATGCCTTATTCCCGAGAATTTTGATCACTTCGGCCATAAGATCAACGCCTTTATGCCTGATAAAACATATCTCGTTCTGGGATACGGGCCCGTCGGCTTCCACGATCACAAGATTGGCAATAATTCCGGTAACTTTTCCATTTGTAGCCATCTTTTTACCCTTTTATACTAAATTTAATTTTTTTTCATTGTTCTTCTGCGCTTCGGTTCCCTGCTGCTCCATTTCTCTGATGAACATGTCAAAGAGCTCTTTTCCTGTTGCGGGATCCAGGCTGATCCATCTTTCGATCATTTTAAGCTTGATATAGTAGGCGATCAGCTTTTCTATCGAAAAATAATTGAAGAAAGTTGCAGTTTCCAGCCATTCCCACTTAAGCAGGTCAATAGCTTTCTCCCTTTTCATCATATCGCCGATCTCAAAAATGTTTAAAAGCTGTTCTACCGCTTCAAATTCTCCGCTTAATCCGAAATCCCTTGAACTGCTTTTTAATATGGCTTCCGATACATTGTTTATGTCTATTATCTCTTTTTCAGTCTGCATTCCGTATTTTCTGCAGTTAAGAGCCGAAAATATGTTCTTAATATTCAGTTCGAGCCCGAAATATTCCCTGACGAACCTGTTCTTACTCTTCAGGAGGTACTGATAATAAAGCACTGTAAGTCTTTTTTTATCCACTTCTTCATCGAATTCTTCTGAATTGTACTCCTCTATATATTCGCGGATGTACGAAGGAGCGCCGGACGGATCTTCTAACATATCTTCCGTTTCGATCATTCCGAAATTTCCGCCTTCGATGAATTTATGCTCATGACCGACCAGCATTCTATAAATATTTTCATTGTCGGTCACATACCTGAAAAGTTCAAAGTATGCAAAATCGTCTTTATGAACAAAATCTTTTATGTCCGAAAGAAAATCGGCTGAACCGTAAGACAGCTTGGAGTCCTCAAGTGTGATATTCGGCAGTCCTGCTACGAGACAGTAATAATTGCGGGACATTATTTTCCTCCGAATAACAGCTCTACTGTTTTAGGTCTCATGTATTTTTTGAAGAAATTCTCGAAATCTTTTTCTGTAAAACTTAATTTATAGCCTCCGTCAGCAGGACCGATCTTAAATCCGCCGCCCATATTATCGTCGAATACTACTTTCAGCTCGCCGTTAAGAAGGCTTTTTGCGTTCGTTTTAAGATAATTTTCAAGCTGGTTCTTTTCTTCGGCAGGCAGCGACACTTCAATATCCATTCCTTTTGAAGGATCGGCGAAGAAATTTTTTATCGAAGTCTCGATGATCTTTTTCATAAAATCCTTGTCTGTGACAGCCGGCGAAACTGTGGCTGCTACGACCTTGGCTGTGATCAGATCGGTAATCCTCTGTTTAACTTCGCTCAATGACTGGTTCACGGCAAGTTTCATTTCCGACTGGCCGTTCCTGACTATCTCATCCGATTTCTTTCTGGCTTCAGAAGTGATCTTTTCGGCTTCTTTTTTTGCTTTTTCGATTATCTCTTGAGCGCTTTTTTTCGCGCCGCTGATCATTACTTCCGCCTCTGCGTTGGCCTTTTCGATGCCTTCGGAATAGATCTTTTCAGTCAGTTCCTGGAGTTTCTTTTCCATATTCGCGTTTCTCCGTTATAATTAATTATTATTATTATAATAAGCCTCGTAAATTTATATTTTTAAACAGATTTGTCAAGTTGTTTTTTTACTTTGAAATGTCGTAATTAAAATACGATTCGAAGAGATCTCTCAGACTAGATAAAGATGAGCTTATATGGAGAGGAACGGTCTTTGTAAAAATATCGAGGGTTATGATGGCGTTTATTGCGGAATCTGTTTCTGAGGCTTCTCTTAATCTGTCCGCGACCGAAGAATTTACTATGCTCAGATTTTTGTATATGGCATTCAGTCCGTTTAGATCTATTTCGTGCTTTCTGCCGTCCTTGGCTAAAAAATACTGCGCGAGAAGATACATAGAAGATGCCCGGTAGATGGTATTCTCCCTGTCCGCTAAAGGAAGGTGGAAATAGGCCATAGGTTTAAAAAACCCGAGATGCGGACACCCTGACACGGCCGACACGAGTCCCATCATGGCTCCGACGGCTTTCTGAACGGTCGTATCCTGCGATATTTTTTTGCCTTCGAGCGTAACTTCGAGATAAACTTTTTCAAATGATTTTAAACCGTCAAAGTAGCTGACAAGATTGACCAGAGATACGGCCAGAGGGCAGTTCTTCGTTGTTGCGGAATGCAGCGGGCAGTTGGGGCATTTGCAGAAATCAAGTTCCGTCCAGGCGGGCGGCTGATCTGCCGGTTTCGCTCCCGACATTTCAAATTTTTCCCTGTCCCATATAAAATTAAATTCCTTTTCCCTGCCGTCGGTAAAAATAAATTTATAGTCGATCGTTTTCATTAAAGGCTCCTAATATTTGGGCTGATATCCCATCTCCTTTATGAACTTCCTTACCTGATCCGCGTTCTTGAAAGTATTTCCGGCAAGTCTTAGATATTCATTAAAATCTGCTGCGCTCTCTTTGTATTTTTTTATTGAATAATAGGCTCTTGCCCTGTTGCTGTATGATGTAGCCATTTCAGGTTTGATCTCTATCGACTTTGAAAAGTCCCCGATAGCTTCTTCGTACATTTTCTTTTCATAATATGCCAGGCCTCTGTTCTTGTATGAGTCTCCGTTTGACGGATCGAGTTCGATCGCTTTTGAAAAATCGGCGATCATTTCGTCATAACCCTTAATATAATAATACGAGAATCCCCTGTCGTAATAAGCTTTTGGATTTTCAGGCTGAAGTTCAATCACTTTTGTATAGTCCGTAACAGCTTTTGCAAATTCATTCTGATTAAAATAAATATTTCCCCTGCTGTTATAAGCTTCTGCATATCCGGGGTTAATTTCGATAGCTTTGGAATAATCGGTAACAGCGGCAGAAAATCTGCTGGTTACTATATTTAGATTTCCTCTGTTGTAGTAGGGTTCTGCTATTGTCGAATCAAGCTTTATAGCTTTATCAAGATCAAGAGCTGCTCTTTCATAATCCCTAATTTGAGTAAAAGCGCTTCCCCTGTTGCTGTACGGCCACACATACAAAGAATCGAGCTCTATGGCTCTCGAGTAGTCGTTTATAGCTTCTAAATAATTCTTTAGAGCAGAATAAGCTACTCCTCTGCTGTTATAAGCTTTTGAGTATTCAGGATCAAGTTCGATAGCTTTTGAGTATTCTGCTACAGCTATTTCATATTCGCCTTTATCGTAAGAAGCTTCTCCCGCGTTGAAATTAAGCTCGGCTTCTTTCTTTTTTGAACATGACATAAAAACCGCGGTCATGGTAAGCATAAGTACTAGCAGGCATAATTTTTTCATTCGGTACTCCCTTTTAATAAAATCAGTTGAATTTATCAAATTCCGTCTGTATTTACAAGACAATATTTGTCCCTTTTATCCCGCAAATCCTTCGTCTTTAGCCTTAGCCAATATTTTCTCCGCTATGGGTTTCTGCTTTTCGCTCATTTCGCCATTCTTGTTTACAGTTCTGCCGACTATAAAAACGAACTTTCTTTCCCAGCCTTCGAGCTTATTATTTTCTTTCGCCCATTTTGAAAGGGACAGCCATTGGTTACCGACTGGGGCTTTGCCGTCTTTTACTTCAGTCTTTTTATCTTCAGCTTTCTTCAT
>Ga0154584_1088_pt1 | contig 15462 bp, 11 predicted proteins | sample RifGroF2_FD_116013 | JGI IMG/M metagenome (GOLD analysis project Ga0154584, IMG submission 116013) | Candidatus Delongbacteria bacterium GWF2_40_14
CCTGCCTGTTCGGGATGATCCTTCAGGCAGACGGGCAGTCCTTCCGATGCCAGCCTCAGAACTGTTCTGAGTGTTTCAATATCGAGATTATTCGCTTCAATATAAAGCAGCTCGAATTCAAGATCATTTACGAATAGTTTATTGTTCCTGACGATGGCTTTTGAAAGAAATTCATTATTTATCCAGAGCGGATGATATCCTTTCAGTTCAGAGTTGAATTTCTCATAGCGCAGTTCATAAGCTCCCCACGCCCAGGGCATCTGAAGTTCCTTCGGATATTTCCCTGCAGTCCAGGCATCTTCAAGCGGCAGATAAACAGCTATGTCTGAATATGTTCTACCGAATCTCATAGCTGCTGAAACCTTCGTCATGTATGTATTGAACTGCTTCAGCTCGCCTGACAGGCTTCCTGTTTTGCCGACATGAACTGTGGCGTAGAAATTTTGAGTATCTGTCCCTTTGGGATTATAAGGCATTCCGTGCCAGAATATCTGATTCACGCCGCTTGCGAAAAGAGCATCGCAGCAAAGCTTTAGATCGGCCGTCTGCTCTTTTTTGAAATATTTTGCAGGCCAGCCGTAAAGACAGGTAAAAGTTTCGGATGAAACGACTTCTTTGCCTGACAGCGCAGCCGCAGATGCCCCGATCTTTGAGAATTCAGGCTCGAACAGCATAGCCTCAGTTTCAGGCACATCGCAGTTCGCGTAAGCCGTTATAAGATCTGTCGGAGAACCGTGACACTGAACTCTGCTCAATGCGCCGAGTTCGTGCGCTTTTTTATCAAAAGGAATGTAAAATTCGTTTAAAACCATTTCAGCCACGAGTTTCATGTAATCATAAAGCTGATGTTTATTTTCCGCACAGTAAATTTTATCAATGAACGGCTTGATATCATAGCCGAATTTCTTTTCAAATATCTTATCAAAACCTTCAGTCCAGATATGTTTCGTTTCGACTTCCCACGAATCGCAGAATATAGCCGACTTAAAGTCTTTCAGCGCGCCTGAAAGAGCATCTCCCATCACTTTAGCGTATCGTTCAAATGCATGCCTGTCCAGATGATTCAGGACATTCCCTATCTTGGGATGCTCCCAGGAAAGATGATGAGGCTGTTTGAAATCAGGTTTATTCCATACCTGCGTTCTGTCTGTGTCAGGCACAAATGTTCCGCCGAAAGGCCATAACGATCCGAATGTGAAATCGCAGCCGAGTCCGATGCCGTCCGCATAAGTTTTAGCGTATTCAACAGCTTCGCACCATTCTTTTCCCAGCCACTCGATCCTTCCGGCATCCGGATCCCTGTCAACGGGATAAATGAAAGCTATCTCTACTCCGCCGAAATTATTCTCCTTAAGCCAGTCCAGCTGATCTTTGATATCTTCATGTTTTATAATATCGGCGAACCACCACCAGCGGGTATAAGGTTTACAATTTTTGTAATTTGCCATTTTTTCTTTATCCTCCAAAAAAATATCAATTCTTATTATAAATCATTTAAATTTCTAAATCAAGGTAAAACAAGCAAAGATTATTTAGATTGACAAGTATTATTTCTTTTATTAAGTTTAATTATTAAATCCTTTACGGAGAAACAATGAAAAAACAGGCTATAATGGTCACAATAATTGCGATCTTTTTATCTTCAGCGTATTTTTACTTTGCATTTAATGAGAGCAGCCCGAATAAAGATAAAAAACTGTCGCTTTATAAGGAAAAAAAACTCGAGCAGGAGAAAAACAGAAAAGGAAGAAAGAAAACTCCGGGTTCGTTTCATTATCTTAAATTATTTAACGGGATGAGATCATATCCGGATCAGGACATACAAAAAGATGCTTATGCGATTGCGCTGGAACAAAATAAATCAATGAAACATACAAAAAATGGTGAACAATGGGCAAGCATCGGTCCAAAGAACATAGGCGGCAGAACTCTTGATATCGCGATCGACCCGACTAGACCCGACACAATATTTGCCGCATCTGCAAGCGGAGGGTTGTGGAAAAGTATAAATGGTGGTATGGGTGAAAATGCATGGAACAGAATAGAACTCGGATATCCCGGATTAGCTGTATCTGCTGTGGAAATTGATCCAGTTTGTCCCGACACGATTTACGTTGGAACAGGAGAAATTTATGGATACTATGAATCTTACCCCGGAGTTGCCAACAGAGTAACTAGGGGAATGTATGGGATCGGTATATTAAGATCTGTTGACGGAGGAGATTCATGGACTAAAAGCCTTGACTGGTCTTACGATTCAATGCGAGGAATTCAGAGAATTAAGATCGACCCTTCAGATCATAAAGCAATCTGGGCAGCAACCAGCGATGGTGTTTACTTATCAGAAGATGCCGGCGAAAACTGGACACAAATGATGGATATACCAATGGTCACTGATCTGATAATATACCCTGACCTTCCGAATGTGATAATAGCCGGGTGCGGAGGCATGTGGAGCACAGGACACGGAATTTACAGATCAATTGACAGAGGAATCACATGGAATAAATTCAACTTTACAAGCGGACCGGTAACTTTTGGCGGTAAAGTCAGACTTGATTACTCCAGATCAACACCTAATATTGCCTATGCCAGCATAGGTTACAGTGACGGGGAAAATTTAGGAGCTACCTGGCTATGCAAAACAATTGACTATGGTTTAACTTGGTCTGTAGTGAATACTATTAATTTTGCTGACTATCAAGGCTGGTATTCGCATTATGTCGCAGTCCATCCCGATGATCCAAACCAGATATTCTGCGGAGGAATACATCTCTGGAGATCAATTAACGGTGGCACTTCTATGAATGTTTATGAAGGTACCGAAGCCGATGAATTTGACCCTGACTGGCTTCATCTTGATCATCATGATATGGAATTCCATCCGTACAAAAGGAATATTATTTATTCTGCAAATGACGGTGGGATACATAGATCTGATGACGGAGGATATAGCTACATAAGTTGTAATTGGGGCTATCAGACATCACAATTCTATAACGGGTTTACTTGTTCCGAAACTGATTCTTTATTTGCAATTGGAGGACTTCAGGACAATTATTCATGTATTTATAGGGGAAATGGGTACTGGGACAGGGTAATCGGAGGAGATGGTTCATGTTCTGCTATGTCTCAAGCTAATAATAATATCGTTTTCGCATCATGGCAGTACCTGAATATACTAAAATCAACAGATAAAGGTTATAACTTTAGCATAAACGCCACCCCTGTGAATGTTGGAACAGTAAATTTTATATCTCCATTTATTATCTGCCCGTCAAACCCCAGAGTCATGTACGCCGGAGGGTCCATAATAGCGAGAAGCAGAGATCAGGGATTAAGTTGGTACAATTTATCTGAATTTCCAGTGGATGCATTTACTGAGTGTCCTGCGATATCAATGGATGTTTCAAGACAGAATGAACAGAAGCTATATGTTGCAACAATACCGATTTATTCGGCAGGAAAAGTTGAAAAAAAGATTTTCAGAACAGATAATGGCGGTACAAGCTGGATTGATATAACTTCTGGTCTCCCGCGTAATAAACCGACTGACATTGTAGTTGATCCGAATAATGATAATATTGTATATATTACATTTGGAGGATTTGGAAGCAATCATATTTTCAAATCTAATGATTCTGGCACAACATGGATAAACATAAGCGAGGGACTTCCAATTTTACCTGGATGGTCGGTTATACCAGATCCTTTTAATTCTGAACATATTTATTTCGGTAATGATTTCGGTGTATATTTCTCTCCTGATGGAGGTTCTTCATGGCAGTTATTCACAGAAGGCCTCGGAGACGGAGTGTTTGCAATGGATATGAAAATATCTTATCAGGACAAGAAAATCAAGCTTGCTACACACGGTAACGGCGCATATGAAAGAAAGCTTGTAAGCTCATTTTCGGGTATTCAAGATGATCAAGACCTGATAGCTGATTCTTACAAATTATATCAAAACTATCCCAACCCGTTTAATAATGAGACAAATATTCAATTCCGTCTTGATAATTTATCAGAGATAGATCTTAGTGTATTTAACTCTAAAGGCGAGTTCATTCTGAATTTAGCTTCAGGTAAATTTAATAAAGGAACCCACAGTTTTTCATTTAAAGCCGACAAATTAAATGCGGGTATTTATTTTTACAAACTAACAGTCGATGGCACTGTAAAGGACACAAAAAAAATGACATATCTAAAATAGATTACTCGATATATTTAAAAATATGTAAATTTGCACTTGCAAAGAATATCTTCAATAATTATATTTGCAGTCTGTTTTGGCGGTATAGCTCAGTTGGTTAGAGCAGTGGAATCATAATCCACGTGTCCGCGGTTCAAATCCGTGTACCGCCATTGTTGAAAAGCCTCGGATTTCGGGGCTTTTTTATTTGCTGGCTTTTAAAACAATAAATATCCTGTTCTCCATGTTCGTAACTCGGGCGAAAAGCCAGACGAAGGGTAAAATGATCTTAAGTATTATCTTGTTCTTTTTTGACATGTAAGCTGTTTTCCCAAGGATTTCTTTTAAAGGAGAGCCGATCTTTTCTTTATAAATTATATCAAATCCCATTTCAGTAATCTTTTCAAATGTCCTTCCGCAGAATTTATAAATATGGCCGTTCGTGTTTATTCCGTAATTATTCATTCTATAGCCTGTAAGAATATCACCGATCCGTGCAGAAACGTGGAACAGGCTCTCCTGGATCGGAGTTTCCATGACCAACAGGCCGCCGGGTTTTAATATTCTTCCGCACTGCTCTATGAATTTTTTAGGATGAGGAATATGCTCAATAAGGTTTAGAGCAAAAATAATATCGAACGAATCGGTTTCATAAAATTCGTCAATAGTGCCCAGCCTTGTTCTGTTTTTGTTCCTGTTCGAATAATTTACAGCCTTTTCATTAATGTCACAGCCTTCTGAACTCAAACCTTCTTCTTCGCATACATCAAGAAAAAAACCGAGTCCGGAACCTATGTCAAGTATTCTGATACTCTTTTTTTCAACTGCCGGATCGTATAATTTAAGGACTTTATTTATCTGAGTACGGAAGCGCTCTTTCTGACCTTTTTCTTTGCTTAAGTAAATGTCTTCTCCGAAATAATCAGAATTGATCTGATTTTCATACTCTTCGTTGATTAGCGGGCTTGACCATAAAAGATCACAGTTCTGACATTTCAAAACTGTATAGTTAGATCCTTTGCTGTAAAACTTCCCTTCGTATTTTTTACCGCAGAACTCGCAGTATTTTTGCTCTTCTACCAATTATTTTCTCTGTTTTTTCTATTTTACTTTTCCCAATATCATGTGACCCATCTTGTCTCTTTTTGTTTTCAGATATTTTAAATTTTCAGGATTCGACACGACTTCAATAGGCACTCTTTCCACATTAGACAAACCGTACCCTTTTAAACCTATTATCTTTTTTGGGTTGTTCGTCATAAGCCTGATGTTCTTTACTCCGAGATCAACGAGCATCTGCGCCCCTATGCCGTAATCTCTCAGATCGGCTGGATATCCGAGCTCTTCGTTAGCTTCAACCGTATCAAGACCGTTGTCCTGCAGATGATAGGCTTTTAATTTCGCTCTCAGACCGATCCCTCTCCCCTCCTGGCGCATATAAATAATCACTCCTCTGCCATCTTCAGCGATCATTTTCATCGCTGCGTGGAGTTGATCGCCGCAGTCGCACCTTGCGCTTCCGAATACATCTCCTGTAAGACATTCGGAATGAACTCTGACCAGTATCGGTTCGTCAGTGTTCACATTGCCTTTTACCAGCGCAACATGTTCCTGTTCATCGGTTTTTGAAAGATAATACCTGATCTCAAATTCGCCGAAGGCTGTCGGAAGCTTTGCGACAGTATCGCATACTACAAGTTTTTCGCTCCTTCTTCTGTATTCGATCAGATCCTGAATGGTACCCAGCTTAAGATCGTGTTTCTCAGCAAAAACCACTAGCTCGGGGTATCGCGCCATGGTTCCGTCATCATTCATAATTTCGCAGATGACGCCTGAAGGCATCAGTCCAGCAAGTCTTGCAAGATCTACTGCCGCTTCTGTGTGTCCTGCTCTGACAAGTACTCCGCCCTCTCTTGCGATAAGCGGGAACATATGCCCCGGCCTTGCGAAATCTGAAGGCTGCGTTTTTTGATCTATTATAGCTTTAATAGTTTTGTATCTGTCGAAAGCAGATATGCCTGTTGTTGTCCCGTGTTTGTAATCAACCGATATAGTAAAATTTGTATGCTTCGAATCTGTATTCTTGTCAGTCATGAAATCAAATTTTTTCTCTCCTGCAGTTTCTTCTGTAACAGGCATGCAAATCAGCCCTCTGGCGTGCTTAGTCATAAAATTTACATCTTCGGGAGTGATCTTTTCCGCAGCTATAAGCAGATCGCCCTCGTTCTCCCTGTTCTCATCGTCAAGTAGGATAATCATTTTACCGGCTTTGATATCTTTCAGTAGTTCTTCTATCGGGCTGAACATTTCTAATATCCTAATTCACTTAATTTTTCAATTGTAATGTCCGTTTTTACCGGACTGATAAATTTCTCTATATATCTGCCTATAATATCAGTCTCAATATTTACTATTGTTCCTGCTCTCCAGTCTTTTGCAGTTGTATTGTTTTCCGTGTGCGGGATCACTGCCGCCCTGAACTCATTTCCTCTGACATCAGCTACTGTCAGGCTTATACCGTCAATACATACTGAACCTTTATTTACGATATATCTCAATGTCTCCTTTTCAGTTCTGATCAGAAATTCCTTTCCAATGCTCTGGGGGATCACCTTCAATACTTCGCCTGTGCCGTCAATATGTCCCTGAACTATGTGCCCTCCGAGTCTGTCATTTGGTCTAAGCGCAGGTTCAAGATTTACTTTCATGTTTTCAGCGAATGATTTTATATTTGACCTTAAAACAGTTTCCCTGACAGCCTGTACGGTAAAAGATGCCGCGTTTTTTTTAGTAACTGTCAGACAGATGCCGTTTACAGCTATAGAGTCATCAACTATAGAATCGCTGTTCACTAAAGATGAACCTACAGTGATCTCAATGACGCCGTTCATATTCAGAACCGATCTTATTATGCCTATTTCTTTTATTATTCCTGTGAACATTATGCTGTTGTCTCTATTTTTTTCAATCTTCTTCGATCTCCTCATCGTCCCTTTTAGCTTTCTCAATAACATTCATAACAAGACCCGACAGAACGAATATTACCATTACAGGAAACAACAGTGACATCTTTAACTTTACGATGAGAACTACAAATAATACGACTCCCAGTATCTTCAGGTTCCTTTTTACGAAATTTTCGCCTTTTTTAAACATGATCGGAAAACCCTGGTACTCGATCCTAGATATCATCAGATAAGATACTACGAGAGATGTTATCGTAAGCCATCTGAAATGCTTTATCTGTCCGTACTGTTCAAATTCGTAAAATACAAAAGATACTATGGTCAGTGCTGCCGCCGGTGACGGAAGACCGCTGAAAGCTCCTTTTACCGTCGGATCAACAAGCTCTGAATTGAATCTGGCCAGTCTGATACCCGCGAAAAGAAGCGGGAAAAATGAGAAAAGCAGAGTAAGATGACCCAGATCTTCAAGCCCGGGATATCTGTTTATATAAACATTTTTGTAAAGCATATACATCATAACCGAAGGCGCGGCTCCGAATGTAATTACATCGGCCAGTGAATCGAACTCGATCCCGAAATCTGAAGTACTTTTTACCAGCCTGGCCACCTTGCCGTCAAAAGCGTCGCAGATTCCTCCCATCATCACAAAATAACACGCCCATAGATACTCTCCGTGAATCGAGGAAATTATTGACCAGTAGCCGAAGAACATATTGCCGATAGTCAGAGTATTAGGAAATATTGCCAGTTTTTTACCCATCGGATTTCCTTATTGAAAAAATTCGCCCAGTACTGTTTGCCCGGCTTTAACCCTGTCGCCGACTTTAACCTTCAGGTCGCAGTTTATCGGCAGTATTAGATCGACCCTCGAACCGAATTTGATCAGGCCGAGTTTCTGTCCCTGTTCTACATCATCTCCTACATCTGCGAAGCACACGATCCTTTTTGCTACAAGGCCTGCGATCTGTTTCACAGTTACCATATTATTGCCTGATCTAATCCCTATAACCGTCTGTTCGTTGAACTCCGATGCCTTATCATTCCAGGCAGCCATGAATTTGCCTTTCTTGTAATTGACATACTCAACTTTACCTTTTACGGGATACCTGTTCACATGAACATCAAAAACATTCATGAATACCGATACTATCTGAGACTCTTCCATCCTGTATTCCTCGTCAAGGAAATTCTCCACTTTTATAACTTTCCCGTCTGCAGGAGAAATTATCGCTTTGTCATTCTGAGTTTCCATATCAATGAACCTTTCCGGATCCCGGAAAAACCAGAAAGAGAAAAGGAATACTAAGCCCGAGAAACCTGCCGCGATCATGATCATTACAGGTATGAATTTTGGGAATGTCAAATCCAGAACGAATAGTAAAACCAGAGCCAGAAGAACAAAAAACAATTTTTTAATTACTTTTCCGCTGCCCTGCGCAAGTTTATAGCTCATTGTTTTCTCCTTATTTTACTGATTGTAAGCTTCAAGTATCATTTGTAATTTCTTAAATTCATCTTTTCTGTGCACAACGAACTCTATTTTATCGCCTACTTTATAATCCTTAAGTTCGAGCAGCGCTTTTCCCATATCATTGAAATTATTTATTTTAATATTATCCACAGCGATTATTATATCACCGGCTTCAAATCCGGCTTTTTCAGCAGGACCGTTCTTTTGGATCTCTACAACTTTTACACCTGTGACATTTTGCGCGTCTGATTTTTTATTTTCAAGAAATGCGGGATCGATAAAGTCTGAGAGTTTGAATCCGAAATAGAAATTCCTGTCTATAGCGCCTTTTTCTATCAGAGTCTGCGAGATATTTTTAACCTTGTTAACTGGAATGGCAAAGCCTATCCCTATACTTCCTCCGGAACCTGTAGAATAGATCATCGTATTCATTCCGATAACTTCGCCTTTTGAATTAACGAGAGGACCGCCTGAATTTCCGGGATTGATAGAAGCATCCGTCTGGATCATGTTCTCGTAAAAGTGCTTATCTGCCGTGTTATAACCGAAATTGATCTTAAGTCCTGATACTACTCCTACAGTTATGAGTGGGTTGTTGACATATTCAAAAAGCCCGTAAGGATTACCGAAAGCTATAACCCATTCTCCTCTCGTAATTTCTTTTTCGTTTCCGAGTTTTGCGAATGAATGGTCGGTAACATCGATCTTAAGCACCGCAACATCGCTCCTTTCATCCGCACCTATTATCTTTGCTTCGTACTGCTTACCTTCAGTTGTAGTAATAATTATCTGCTGTGCATCTTTTATAACATGATCGTTGGTTATTATATAGCCGTCCGGAGTATATATGAATCCGCTGCCCATGCTCGGAACGACTCTGTTCTGATACTGGGGAGGAAAAAAATTCGCAAAAAAAGGATCATTGTCGAATAATGTTCTGACCTTTTCTTTTTTTACCTTGACAACATTTATACCTACTACTGCCGGGCTTACCTCTTCTACAGCTTTTGTTATTGCGCTCTCCCTGTCTGAAACTATCTCTTCAGAAACTGAAATTGACTGAACTCTGCCCGAATCAAGCAGCCCTCTGCTCAAGCCGATATACAGCATTATCAGCGCAACAAGAAGACCGGTAAGGATACCGTGTATGAAATATTTTAAGGCATGCATATTATTGAATCGCTTTTCCTTATTTCAATTAATGCCTAAATATAAGCTTTAGACTATAATAAAACAACATTAATATTTTCTAGATTTATTTTAGAGGTTTCTTACAGTCAAGGTAATATTGATAATTCCCTTCATAAACTGTGATCTTTCCGTGATCGACTTCAAATACACGGGTGATCAGTTCTTTCAAAAAATATCTGTCGTGACTGACCAGAAGTATCGTTCCCTCGTACCGTTTTAATGCATCGAGCAATATTACCCTCGATTTGATATCGAGATGATTGGTTGGTTCATCCAGTATCAGGCAGTTATGAGGCGTAGAAAGCAGATAGGATAGTATGACCCTTGCCTTTTCTCCACCTGAAAGGTACTTTACTTTTTTATACACTTCATCTCCCCTGAACAGAAATGAAGCGAGAAGATTTCTAACCGTCTGTTCCTGTAACTGCGGCAGCTTAGACTGAACTTCTTCGAGGATTGTCGCATCTGCGTTAAGCTGTTCCAATGTGAACTGCCCGAAATACCCGATCGAGATGCTCGGACCTATGACAGCTTCCCCTTCGGTAGCCGGTGTCTGATGGCTTATTACTTTCAGAAATGTTGATTTACCTGCTCCGTTAACACCGACCACAGCTATCTTGTTCTGTCTTTCGACCATAGCTGTTAGTCCTGAAAAAACAGGTTTCACTGTTCCGTCCTGATTTGTCCAGCTCTTACCCAGATTTTTAAATGCTATAACATCATTCCCGCCCCTTGGTATTTCTGTCAGCTCGATCTTGATCTCGTAATCTTCGGGGACCAGCTCAACTTTCTCTATTTTATCAATTTTTTTCACTCTTGACTGAACTTGAGCAGCGTGACTTGCCCTCGCTTTGAATCTGGCTATGAATTCTTCCTCTTTCTTCAGCATGCTCTGCTGGCGTGTGAATTCAGCTTCGTTGTTTCTCAGTAAGATCGCTTTTTCACGCTCATAATAATCATAATCTCCTGAAAATGTAATAACTTTTCCGTGCGACACTTCAACGATCTTTTTGACCAATCTGTTCATGAATTCGCGATCATGAGTGGTCAGAAGAAATGCGCCTTTGAATTTTAAAAGCCATTCTTCGAGCCAGATTATAGTTTCCATATCGAGATAATTTGTAGGCTCGTCCATCAGAATGAGGTCTGGATTCAGAATAAGAACCTTGGCCAGCGCAATACGCATTTTCCACCCGCCTGAAAAATATTCAACCGGCTTATCGTGATCTTCAGGGAATATTCCGAGACCTGTGAGAATTTCCTGTGCATTCGTTTCAATCTCATAACCGCCCAATGCCTCGTACTCGCCCTGATCATCGCCCATTTTTTCGAGTATCTTCGTCATTTCATCGGGACCAAGATCCGGCTCGGAAAGTTTTTTATGATATTCATGCATCTTATGTGATAATACGCATAACCTTTCATTACCTGCGATCACTTCTTCTAAAGCAGTTCTGCCTGCCATTTCATCCACGCTTTGTGAAAAATAAGCAATTTTTATGTTATTCTGGATTATTATCGATCCTTCATCAGGCTTTAGATCCCCTGTTATAAGCCTGAAAAATGTGGTCTTACCCGTCCCGTTAGGTCCTACAAGTCCTATCTTTTCACCCTCATATATCTGGAAACAGGCGTCTGTGAATAGCGGAACACCGCCCATAAATTTTGTAACATTCGAAACGCTGATCATACCACTCCCGCACATTTTTTTAAGCGGTGCAAATTTAACAAATTATTTTGGTAATTCATAAACTTTTTATTTAAATTTAGTGCAATTTAAAAAACGGAGCAAAAAATGAAGAAGGATTTTAAATCACAGATACTCGAAGGGATACCGAAAGAGCTTCCCGAGCCTCAGCTTTATGATAAAACTATAAATCATGCGCCTAAAAGAAAGGACATTCTGACTAAAACCGAAAAAAAACTCGCGCTGAAGAACGCTCTCAGATATTTTGATAAAAAGCATCATAAAACACTTGCCCCCGAATTTCTTGAGGAACTTAATAAGTACGGAAGGATCTATATGTACAGATTCAGACCTTTCTATAAGATCACCGCCCGTTCTATAAATGAATTCCCGCACAGATCGGTTCAGGCCGCAGCTGTTATGCTCATGGTATCGAACAACCTTGATTATGCGGTCGCCCAGCATCCCCACGAACTTATCACTTACGGCGGCAACGGCGCAGTATTTCAGAACTGGGCGCAATACAGGCTCACAATGAAATATCTCGCCGAAATGACCGATGAACAGACGCTTGTCATGTATTCCGGACATCCAATGGGCTTGTTCCCTTCACATAAAGAAGCTCCGAGGGTCGTAGTGACCAACGGTATGGTGATCCCCAACTATTCAAAACCGGATCACTGGGAAAAATTTAATGCGCTCGGCGTTTCGCAGTACGGCCAGATGACCGCGGGTTCATACATGTATATCGGGCCGCAGGGTATCGTCCACGGCACGACCATCACGGTGCTCAACGCAGGCAGAAAGATCGGGAAGGACGGTCTCGGCGGAAAGCTGTTCGTGACTTCCGGACTGGGCGGCATGAGCGGCGCGCAGGCAAAAGCTGCTGTGATCGCAGGTGCTATCGGAGTGATCGGAGAAGTAAATCCCAAAGCTGTTAAAACCAGGCATTCTCAAGGCTGGGTCGATGAGGTGTATTCAGACCTGAATGAACTTATAAAAAGAATTAACAAAGCAAGAAAAAATAAAGAGGCCGTTTCGCTGGCTTATCAGGGCAACATTGTTGACATGTGGGAGAAATTCGCGAAAGACAAGATTAAAGTTGAGCTTGGTTCGGATCAGACTTCGCTGCATAACCCGTGGTCCGGCGGATATTATCCTGCAGGGCTGACTTTTGAAGAATCTAATAAGCTGATGGCTTCCGACCCCGATAAATTTAAAAAGAAAGTACAGGAAAGCCTTAAAAGGCAGGTCGCCGCCATAAACAAGCTTTCCGCGAACGGGATGTATTTCTTTGATTACGGCAACGCGTTCCTGCTCGAATCATCAAGAGCGGGAGCTGATATACTTAAAAAGGACGGCAGCTTTAAATATCCTTCGTACGTTCAGGACATAATGGGGCCGATGTGCTTCGATTACGGTTTCGGTCCTTTCAGATGGGTCTGCACATCATCCGATCCCAAAGATCTTGATAAAACCGATATGATAGCTATGAAAGTACTTGAAAAAATAGCCAAGACGGCACCGACTGAGATCACGCAGCAGATGAAGGACAACATCAGATGGATCAAAGAGGCTAAAAAGAACAAACTTGTAGTTGGTTCCCAGGCAAGGATCCTTTACGCGGATGCGGAAGGCAGATCAAAGATCGCCGAAGCGTTCAATAATGCTATCAGAAAGGGAGAAATATCAGCTCCGATAGTGCTCGGAAGAGATCATCATGATGTTTCTGGAACTGATTCTCCTTACAGAGAGACCTCAAATATTTACGATGGTTCGCAGTTCACAGCCGATATGGCCATTCAGAATGTTATCGGCGATTCATTCAGGGGAGCGACCTGGGTATCTATCCACAACGGAGGCGGAGTCGGCTGGGGCGAAGTTATCAACGGCGGTTTCGGAATGGTCTTAGACGGATCGAAAGATGCCGAAAGAAGGCTGAAATCCATGCTCTTCTGGGATGTGAACAACGGTATTTCAAGGAGAAGCTGGGCGCGAAATGAAGGCGCGATCTTTGCCATAAAAAGAGCCATGAAGAACAATCCTGGCCTGGAAGTTACGGTTCCCAACTTTGCTGATGACAGCCTAATCGACGGTCTGCTAAAGTGAAATATAATTTCGATAATGTATAGACAGGTGCGGAAGTTCATGCGTAAAATGGGAGGAAAAGCAGCACGGATGGAAGATAGAAATGAATGGATAAGTTTTGTTTCAGGAATAGTTCCGGGCATATATTACATGATCGACTGCTTTACGGAGAAAGGCGACGGGATCGTTATTCAGACACCAGTCTATCCCCCTTTCATCGACAGCGTATTAAATCAGAAAAGAGAGCTTTTGACCTGCCCCTTCATCAGGAATGGAGATAAATAAGACATAGATTTCGAAGTTCTTGATTCGAAACTGAAAGTTGCAAAAATATTCATAATCTCGAGCCATCACAATCCGATGGGCAGGTGCTACAGCCGAAAAGAGCTTGAAACGATCGGGATCTTTGCATAAAACACAATGTGCTGTTCATTAGCGACGAGATACATCAGGACATAACTTTCACCGACGGAGAGCAGTTCGGAGAAGAAGGCAGAGGATTTATGAGACTGAATTTTGCCTGCCCGAAAAGCACGCTGGTAGAAAGTTTGAACAGGCTTAAGAAATTTTTTGTTAACAGCTTCCATAAATCTCCGATTATTTCTAAATAAATTTATTTCAAAATTTTGTTGACTTCAGTAACCTGTGAAATTAAATTAAGATATTGAAGAATCTGATCTTGTGAATTAAAAATGCGAGGGTGATTATGAAAGTAACATTAAAAACTCTGATGGTTCTTTTAGCTCTGGTGAGTATAGTATCGTGCGCGGGGCCTAACTATGCGAGGATAGAAAATTCCGAAAGGCTCTTCTGGGGCGCGAGTACAGATTTTGACAATGAAAATTACTCGCAGGCTATCTCAAAGCTGCAGCAGGCCATTGAGCTTGAAAAGCTTGAAGGCAGAAAATTCGACCTTTCCGCATGTTACGGACTACTTGGAAGGGTTTATCACGCCGACGCTCAGTATGAAAAAGCTGTCGAATACGCGAAGCTTTCTATCAAGACCAACAGCACAGAATCAGAAGACGCGTATCAGTACAGGAATATTGCCAGAAGCCAGGTAGCCCTCTCACAGTACCAGGAAGCCGTCAACAATTTCTCTCGGACAGAAAAATATTTTCTGAAGCATATCGAAGAGAAAGACATGAGACAGGAACTTGCCATTATTTATGACGATATCGGCCAAATTTACACAGCATGGAACAAGTTCGACACCGCGCTAGATTACTTTCTCAGATCAAAAAAACAGTATGATGAGCTCGGGATGAAAAGCCAGAATGTTTTGAGCAACATTGGTTACATATATACCAAACTGGAGAAGTATAAAGAATCCGTTGAGGCATACAATGAAGCTCTTGAAGTAGCCGAGGTGGCAAAAGACGAGAAAGGTATATCTACGATAAAGAATAATCTTACAATTACTTATCAGCTGATGGGAAACTCTGACAACATGCTCGAAGTGTTCAAAGAATCACTCGAAAGAGACATTAAAAAGAACAACAGAAAAGGCCTGGCGATCGATTATAACAACATCGCTTCGGCTTACAAATTAAACGGGGAATACGATATCGCGATCGAAAATTTTAAAAAAGCACTTGAGATCAACCTTGAGATAAAGAATCAGGTCGAGACAGCCAACAACTACAGCAACATGGGTGAGGTTTATTTCTATAAGCAAGATTATAATGAAGCCGAAAATAACTTTAAAAAATCAATAGAGATAAAAGAGAAGCTGAGGGAAACTGCTACGGGCAAGATCAAAATTGACTACATTTCTGAAGAGGTCTATACCTATCTGTGGCTGATCCTGACATATATTGAGGGCGGAAAGAACGATATGGCTTTTGATACGGTAGAACTCTCTTCA
>Ga0154584_1089_pt1 | contig 14225 bp, 12 predicted proteins | sample RifGroF2_FD_116013 | JGI IMG/M metagenome (GOLD analysis project Ga0154584, IMG submission 116013) | Candidatus Delongbacteria bacterium GWF2_40_14
AGTGGAGCCCGTTCACTGATAAAACAAAATACTTCGAGCCTTCTGATAAGCAGTTTATGATCAACTATAGAGTGGAAAATCTTGTATCATTAGTTGAAGAGTTTAAAAAAGACGGTGTGACGATAGTAGATGAAACGGAAACCTATGAGTATGGAAAATTCATTCATATCATGGACATTGACGGGAATAAGATCGAACTATGGGAGCCGGTCGTCGAAGAATATGAAAAGATCGTTGACGGTGCAACGAAATAAAGGAATTTGAGATGGAAAATAAGGATTTTACAACTCACTGCGGGCTATACTGCAAGCTTTGCGCTAATTACTCAAGGATTTCACAGATTTCACACAGACTCAGGGACATACTTCTTAAAGAGGGCTATGATTATTTTGGTGAATATATTTATCCTGAGTATAAAGATTTCAGAAAAGTGCTGGATCAGATGGCGGACCGGGATCCGAACAATTCAAGATGTTTCGGAGGCTGCGGAAATCCGGAATGCAGGATCAGAGAATGTGCGAAAGCAAAAGGGCTTGAATACTGCGCATTCTGCGATAATTTTCCGTGTGAGAACTTTACGGAAGGCTTTCTCAAAACATATCCGTGCCTGATTGCTAATAATAAACGCATTAAAGAAATAGGCATAGATGCATGGATTATTGAACAGGAAGAGAATTTCGTCTCAAAAGATTACAGCTATAATGACGATAAAAGTTTATGAAGAAAACTGAAATCAAACCTGATTTGACAAAGTAATCTAAATATGGTAAATTACACAGAAATATCGACTTTTTAAATGGAGTTTATTAATCATGTTATCAAAATTAAGTTTCAAACCTACACAGGTATTAGTGCTTGGAGTTCTAAGTAATATTATCATCGGAACCGCTTTAATATCTCTTCCTTTAAGCCAGAAAAATCCAGTATCTTTTCTTGATAATCTGTTTTCAATCGTATCGGCGGTATCCACAACCGGATTGCTTACAGTCAGCGTAGCCGATAATTACACATGGTTCGGACAATTTATCCTTGTCATAATGTTTCAGATAGGTGGATGGGGCTTTATGACCGCAACATCATTTTTCTTTATTGCTTTAAATAGAGATATAGCAAGGAACAGAGTAAAAATCCTAAATACAAGTTATAGCTTGCCTGAAGGATTTGAAATAAACAAATTTATTATAAAAACTGTAATATTTACTCTAGTAATCGAGTTTATAGGCGCAATTGTGTTATGGATATTTTTCTCAAGAGCGAATATGCCTGATGCGCTATGGTCGGCAGTGTTTCATTCGGTATCCGCATTTGCTACAGCCGGATTCGGTCTGTACAATAACAGCCTTATGGATTTTTCTACCAACATACCGGTAAATATTACTATAGCTGTTTTATGCTATTTCGGAGCCGTCGGATTTATTGTATTGCAGGATCTGTATTATAACTTCAAGAAAATTCATGAGATAACATTTACTTCAAAAGTTATTCTTTATATGACTTTGATAATATTTGTTCTGGGTACGATATTTTTCTTTTTTACCGAACCTTCAATTCAAACGATGAACGCGGGTGACAGGCTGCTTGTATCGGCATTTCAGGTTATGACTTCTTCAACCACTGCAGGATTTAACACAATAGATATAAGCATGCTATCCCGGGCTGCGCTGTTTTTAGTTATTATAGTTATGATAATCGGAGCTTCACCGAGCGGTACAGGAGGAGGTATAAAAACAACCAACGTTTCTGCTTTGTCTGGCACAGTGACGAGCATTATCAAAAAAAGAGACAGTGTTGTGTTTATGAATCACGAAATTCCATTGAACAGAGTTTTCTATGCCGTAGCTGCTACTACGATTTATGTATCTGTACTAAGCTTAGGGATGTTCTTACTGTCAATAACAGATGTTTTTGAATTTGAGAAACTGTTTTTTGAAGCAGCTTCAGCTTTGGGTACCGTCGGACTAAGCACAGGGATTACTTCAAGCCTCAGTTATGCAGGTAAGGTTATAATAATACTTTTAATGTATTTTGGCAGGATCGGACCTCTAAGTTTAGGAATTGCGCTGTTCGGAATAAGGAAAGAAAAGAACAGATTAAAGATATTTTATAAAAAAGACGATCTGGCGGTGTAAACTGCAGAATAAGCATTTAATAGTTCAAAAAGGTAAAATAAATGAAATTACTCGTTATAACCATTTCAGTCTTAATTCTGATTTCTTTATCGTCATGCTCTCCTTCAACCAGAAGAGCGGGTAACCTGTCGGATGCGATGGAAAAGGCTTCGGATGATTACCGGGGAGAAAGAAATGTTGAGGCAGTTGTTGAAGACGAACCTGAAAATGATAAGCCCGTTGTCATTGTTAAAGAATCCGAGAACTCAAATGATAGCAATGCTGACGGGAAACCGTTAAAAGACCTCTGGCTTGGTTTCAAATTCGGAACAGGAGTAATGAATACGGAAAGTTTTTACGGGCTAACTTCGTTCGCTTTTACAGGTAACCATTTTATAGCTGATAAAAAATTCCTGAGCTTTGATCTCGGCCTTGATTATTCACCTCTTCAAACCACGCAAACAGCAGAATTCGATCCTGAAGAAGACAAGATCGTGAAAGCTCTTGACGGCGGCGTGATCACTCTATTTGCTGGCATGAATTTTCGATATTATACTACTCCCAAACATACTTTTATAGGAAATTACTTTTCTGCAGGCGCAGGCGTAAAATCAATGTTCTGGTCTTACAAAAATCCCATTGAGATAAAAGAATACGATGAATATGGTAACCACACGGGCACGGAAACGATCAGCAGTGATCAGCTATGGGGATTTGATGTTAACGCTGCACTTGGTTTGAATTATATTCAGTTTAGGCATTTCAAACTCGGTGTAGAATTCAACCCGGGAATGACGATATGGGGCTTTGAGACTTATGAAGGTTTCAGCAACGATATGTTTTATCCTTTTCTATACCTGAAAACCAATTTCAATTTTATGATAAATGGGAACACCTAGTAATTTATTCCTTTCCCAATTCTGTATTTTTATGTTATATTTACGCGGACTTTTAATGAGAGGAAATGGAATTATCAATTCTTACATATTTTTTACTGTTTATAGCCGGAACTGCTGCGGGATTTATTGATTCTATTGCAGGCGGCGGCGGCTTGATAACTCTGCCCGCGCTTCTGCTTGCAGGACTGCCTCCTCAGATGGCTCTCGGTACAAATAAACTTCAGTCAACATTCGGAAGCAGCACGGCATCATATTATTATATCAAGCACGGTAAAGCAGATCTTAAGACTGCTAAGACTGGAATTATCTATACTTTCATCGGCGCGGCTCTCGGCACGGTTGCGGTTCAAATTACGAGTAATGAATTTCTGAAAAAGCTGATACCTTTCCTTTTAATGGGAGTGCTGGTTTATCTTCTATTCTCTCCGAAAGCGGGGGAGATAGAACGGGAAAAGCGGATGAGCGAGAAATGGTTCTACATTATCTTCGGACTGTCTATCGGGTTCTATGACGGTTATTTCGGACCGGGAACAGGAGCTTTCTGGGTTATCCTGATCGTATTCTTTCTGGGGCAGGAAATGGTAATGGCTACCGCATATACAAAGATCATGAATTTTACAAGCAACATAACTGCGCTTCTGTTCTTTCTTATCGGCGGAAAGATCATGATAGTACCCGGGCTTGTTATGGGTGCAGGCGAAGTAATCGGCGCAAAGCTTGGATCAGGACTTGTGATCAGAAAAGGCGTGAAGTTCATAAAGCCGTTCTTCTATACTATCGTAGTTATTATTATAATATCATTATTTTACAAACATTATTAGGAATAAAATGACATTTCCAAAGCTGAAAAAATCACTAGGACAGAATTTTCTAAAAGATGAATTCTATGTTTCAAAGATCGTTGAATCATTCAACCTGAAAGAAACCGACACCGTGCTTGAGATCGGGCCGGGCGGAGGTGCTCTGACTAAGAGAATTAGCGGAAAAGTAAAAAAGCTCTACGCTGTAGAGATAGATCAGAGGCTGATCGAAAATCTGGAAAACAAAATTACAGATGATGATTTCGTACTAATAAATGAGGATTTCTTAAAATTTGATCTTGTAGCTAATATCGCTGAAGATAACATTAAAATAGTGGGAAATCTGCCTTATCATGTAACAAGTCCTATCATTTTCAAAGTGATGGAGCTTGCGTCAGAAGTTAATAAGGATAAACTGAAAATTCAGTCTCTCACGATCATGATCCAGAAAGAAGTTGCTGAAAGGATCGTAGCTAAAGTAAATACAAAAGCTTATGGAGTTATAAGCGTATTCACCCGCTTTTTCTGCGAACCTGAGATTCTTTTCGACATACCGCCGGAAGCATTTTTCCCGAAGCCTAAAATTGTTTCATCAATAATCAGATTTAATTTTTCAGTCGGTAACGGGAACCTTCAGAAAGTAGAAGATATGAGTTTTTTCAGAAAGGTCGTTAAAACAACTTTTCTAAACAGAAGAAAAATGCTCAGAAACACATTAAAACCCTTTATCGAACCGGAACTTGTTAAATCCGTCGAGATCACAAAACGGCCGGAAAATTTAAGCGTGGATGATTTTATAAATTTATCAAACGAAATATTTTTAAAGTAAAAAATTAATTTGACTTTGACCAAGTTACTTCCTTTCTTGTTAAAAGTAAAAAAACCAGGGAGTATAACTATGGTAAAAGATTTCGACACGATCCTATCGGACAATTCAAAAAGAATGAAAAAATCCGCTATCCGCGAGCTATTAAAGCTTACGAACAAACCGGGCCTGATCTCTTTTGCAGGAGGATTGCCGTCCCCGCTGACATTTCCGATAAAAGAACTGAAAGAAATATCCTGTGAAGTTCTTGATAAAGAAGGTCCGGCCGCTCTTCAGTATTCTACGACAGAAGGAAACCCCGGTCTTAGGAAGATCCTTGCCGAGCGTTACGCCAAACAGGGTCTGAGCATTACTTCCAACAATATTATTATAGTCACTTCATCTCAGCAGGCACTTGATCTTATACCGAAAGTTCTTATAAATCCCGGAGACAAAGTCCTCGTTGAACTTCCCTCTTATCTCGGCGGGATTCAGTCATTCCAGAACTACGGCGCGAATATGATCGGAGTAAAGCATGACAAATACGGAATGAGATCTGACATGCTTGAAGAAGAATTGAGCATACTAAAGAAGGTCGGCGAGAAACCCAAATTCATATACATAATTCCCGATTTCCAAAATCCGGCAGGAATTACAATGCCTGAATGGAGAAGGCTCGAAATAATAAAGATAGCTCAGGAATACGATGTTCTGATCGTAGAGGACAGTCCGTACAGGGAGCTTAGATTCGAAGGAGAATCTCAGAAAACTTTTTACCAGCTCGCAGACGATGGAAGAGTGATCCTGCTAGGAACATTCTCAAAACTGTTCGTACCGGGTTTCAGGATCGGATGGATAATAGGACATGAAGCGATCCTCGACAAAATAGTCACTGCGAAACAGTCAACTGACCTGTGCACATCGTCATTTGTACAGATGATCGCGGCTAAATATATAGAAAAAGGGTATTTCGAAAAAAATCTGGTCAACATTATTACGATGTACAAAGCTAAGAAAGATGTAATGATGGACGCATTTGAAAAATACCTTCCTGAAGGCGTTACCTGGACAAATCCTGAAGGCGGTCTTTTTCTATTCGTAACTCTTCCCGAGTGGATGGATTCGGAAGAACTCTTTATGACCGCTATCGAAAATAATGTTGCTTTTGTTATAGGGAAGGTGTTCCATTGTGATGAAAGCGGAAAAAATACTATGAGGATCAATTTTTCTTTCGCAACTCATGAAGAGATCGTTGAAGGAGTGAAAAGGCTCGGAAAAGCGATAAAAGACATGATGGATAAAAAATAAGCAGGATGTAAAATTGTAAATTCAAGTCGTAAACAAGGAGCGCAATATGGAAAAAGCGAATATTGAATGGGGAAAATTGGGATTTGCGTATCTGAAAACAGACAAAAGATTCATTTGCCACTGGAAAGAAGGTAAATGGGACGAAGGAAAACTTGTTGGGGATAACCAGATCACGATCAGCGAATCATCGAATGTATTTCACTACGGACAATGCTGTTTTGAAGGAATGAAAGCCTATACGGCAAAAGACAGCAGAGTTCTATTATTCAGGCCTGACGAAAATGCAAAAAGAATGGTTAAAAGCTGCCAGAGAGTTCTTATGACCGAGTTTCCGGTAGAAAGGTTTATTGACGCCTGCAAACAGGTTGTGAAAGCTAATCTGAAGTTTGTACCTCCTTACGGAATGGGCGCAAGCTTGTACTTAAGACCTTTTGAAATCGGAGTCGGAGACAACCTGGGGGTCAGGCCGGCAAAAGAATACATTTTTTCAATTTTCTGTTCACCTGTCGGACCGTATTTTAAAGGCGGTCTGGCTCCAGTCAATTTTATAACTTCCGAATACGACAGAGCTGCACCTAACGGAACAGGTTCGGCAAAAGTGGGCGGTAACTACACCGGAAGTCTGCTGCCTCATGAACTGGCTGTGAAAGCAGGATACGCGGACTGTATTTATCTAGATCCGAAAACCCATACAAAAATTGAAGAAGTTGGCGCGGCAAATTTTTTCGGTATAACTCATGACAATGTATTTGTTACCCCGAAATCACCGTCTATACTACCTTCAATAACTAAATACTCGCTTCTGCATGTAGCAGAAAAATATCTCGGCATGAAAACAGAGGAAAGGGATGTTTTTGTCGATAAACTCGATGAATTCAAAGAAGCGGGCGCATGCGGAACAGCCGCAGTAATTTCTCCGATCGGCGGTATAATGCACAAAGGAAAATATCATGTTTTCTATTCGGAAAAGGAAGTCGGACCAGTTACGAGAAAACTATACGATACGCTTACCGGGATCCAGTATGGCGACATAAAAGCGCCTGACGGCTGGGTTGTTGAAGTTTAACTTTCAGGGGAGTTCAAAAAACTCCCCTTTTTTATTGTATCTTTCAAATATAAATTTTATATTTGATCAGACGGGTAAGCCATAAGGAGTATATCATGGACAGTCAAAAAAATAAGTTCAGGCATTTTTATGAGAATATGATCGGTATGTTTTTCGGTTATAAGAGGCTTGATATTATCAAAACATTATATATCAATATTATTCAGGGCTATTTCCCTTCGATGAAAATTCTAGTTTACCCAAAAACTAAGATCGGTAAATCCAAGAAAGGAAAGATAACCATCAATGGTGCAAAAGCGAGGCTGCATCTAGGTACGGCTTTCGAAAGGGGCAAGTATAACAGCACGGGATTGAAAATAGATGAAGGCGGAGAACTGGTCGTGAACGGGATTTTCAGTTTTCATACCGGGTGCGAGATCAATATCGCGGACGGCGGAAAACTCGAAGTCGGGAACGGTTATGCGGCTAACGATGTTGATATTTCCTGTTTTCATAATATCAGGATAGGCAATTATGTCGCAATATCAAAAGGCGTGGCCATCAGCGATTCGAACGAGCATACGATAAAAGGTATGGAAGAACCGGGTCTGAAACCCGTGATAATAGGAGAACATGTTGGGATCGGTATGAGGGCGATGATACTGACCGGTGTAAATATAGGGAACGGTGCGATAATAGCTGCCGGCGCTGTAGTTACCAGAGATGTTCCGGCAAAATGTTTTGTTGCGGGTGTCCCGGCCAAGATCATCAAGGAAGATGTGGAATGGAGTTAAAGAAAAAGGCGGGTTATCCCGCCTTTTCTATTTAATATATTTTGAGCCTATCGGCACCAAAGATCCCGCTATAAGTATTTTGATCATATCTCCGGGTATGAAAGGATAAACTCCCGCGCCCAGCACATTATCCCATCCCGTAAAATTAGTTAGCCATAAAACACCAAAGATATATATGACAATATTACCGGCTATCAATGCAAAAATTGAAGTTTTGAAAGATCTGAACATTCCCTTGTCGCTAGCCATTCCTACAAGGTAAGCCGCGGCGACGAAACCGATCAGGTACCCGCCAGTAGGCCCTGCCAATCTTGCAAGGCCGAAATCACCTCCGGCAAAAAAAGGCAGTCCCAAAGTTCCAAGAAGGATATATGTACTTACTGCAAGAATTCCCTTTTTTCTTCCGAGCAATCCTGCCGTCAGTAAAATACCGAGGGTCTGTCCCGTGAGAGGTACCGGATAAAGCGGAATTGCGATCTGAGAGAGAACAGCGATCAAAAATGTTGCGGTCACAACCTGTGCGATCTGAGTTGAAAATTCATTGCTTTTAGCTGAAACATTTGAAAAATACATAGTAAAATCTTCTCCATTTAATTTTTGCAGGTGCTTAATCTAAGATAATCCTGAATAAAATGAAAGTAATTTTTTTTAATATTTTTATGGATAAAACAGTTCAACGGTATTACATTTAATCCGGAGGCAACTATGAGCAATGAACTTGAAAGAGCTCTTGAAGACATAAAAGAGACGGCGGAATTGATACACGGTCACGGATGGGGTGAGGCAACAGCCGGCAACCTCAGCGTAAGGCTTCAAGGAAAAATTGCTTTCGATAAATCTAAATTCTCAGAACTTTCCGACAGATATGAAAACCTTGCAGGAAAGACACTGATTATTACATCATCAGGCAGCAGAATGAGGCAGATAGCCTCAAAGAACACTGAAGAATATTGTTCAATAATAACCATGAACGATAACGGGACGGGATATTTCAAAGTCAATAATTTTGAAAAAGACCCGAGTTCGGAGACCATAGCTCACTTAATGCTTCATAATGAATATGAGAAGAAAAATCCGGAGATAAAAGCCGTGCTGCATTGTCACCCCGATCAGATCATTACTCTTCTGCATCTGACTACATTTAAAACAAAGGAAGCGATAAATAAGATGCTGTTCTCGATACATACCGAAGCTCAGCTGATCATTCCTGACGGTGCGGGATTTGTAGGATTGAAGAAGCCCGGATCCTATGAATTAGCTTCGGCGATACTGAACGAACTTAAAAAGAGAGAGATCGCGCTGATCGAAAAACACGGCTGTATCAGCGTTGGAAAAGATCTTAACGATGCACTCGATAAGGTCGAATTTGTCAATAAAGCCGTCAAGATTTATCTGGAAATAAAAAAATTAAGATAATTGTCATTGGATTAGAGTGAAAGATACATTAAAATGAACTTGTTTATAAAAGAGGCGTTATGAAAAAATTAATATTGCTCGCCGTTCTGCTTCCGGTTATCTGCGTTTTTGCGCAGAACAAAGCGGCAGATCCCGATCTTGTAAAGAGAACCGAAGAGTGGTTTAAAAACAATCCTAATTCAATGCCGCACTGGATGACACCGGACGAGCTTGAAAGGATCAATGAGATAGGTAAAGGTTTTATTGAAACTCAGCCTCCAGTCGGACCTGTCAGGCAAACTGCCGAATTCGAAAGGATGCAGAGCGTTCTGATCAGAAATCCGTTCGGCATTCCGGTTGATTTTATCAAACAGCTTTCCCTTGTGACGGATGTCGTTACAATTGTAGCAACAACGAACATTCGCAGGACAGTGATAAACACTTATCTATCTGCAGGAATAGATACTTCAAAATGCGATTTCCTTTTAGCCCCATCAGATTCATACTGGACAAGAGATTACGGACCGTGGTATGTGGTTGACGGCAACAATACCGTCGGAATATGCGATTTTATATATAACAGACCAAGACCGAACGACGATGATATTCCTGTACAGATGGCGCCGTTTCTTAACGAACCGCTTTATGGAATGCGTGTTTCCCACACAGGCGGAAACTATATGACTGACGGAATGGGAATAAGCGCTTCTACACAGATCGTTTATGAAGAAAGCCTTTCTCAACTTGGCGTATCGGCTGAAGAGGTTGACCAGAAAATGAATGATTACCTTGGCATTCATACATATCATGTTGTACAAGACCCGAACGATACTTACATTGATCATATTGACTGCTGGGGAAAATTTCTTGATGTGGATAAAATTTTAATCCGAGAGGTTCCATCATCCCACCCCCAGTACGATGAAATTGAGGCGACCGCGGCATACTTCGCTTCTCAAATATCCTCTTACGGCAATAATTATCAGCTTTTCAGGGTGAATACTCCGAATAACGAACCATATACGAACTCTCTGATCCTGAACGATCATGTATTCGTACCGATAATGGGAACCGCATACGACGCGGCGGCGCTGGCCGTTTATGAGGCCGCAATGCCGGGTTATACTATAACCGGCGTATTGAACAATACAGCAACCCCTTGGGAGTCAACTGACGCGCTGCATTGCCGTACGAGAGGTACTATTGACAAAGAGATGCTTAACATTTATCATGTGGCTCAAGTGCTCAATAAGGATTCTTCAGGCGATTACGGCATTAACGCAAAAATAGTATCATACGGAAGTCATACAATAACTTCAGCCCAGCTTATCTATAAAGTGAACGAAGGCGACTGGATAACTCTCCCCATGACTTTGTCAAAAGACAATTACACTGCTGTTATTCCGCATCAGGCATCAGGAAGCCAGATATCATATTATATTCATGCTGAAGATAATTCAGGAAGGGTTGAAAACCATCCTTTTATCGGACAGGCTGATCCTCACCGGTTTACACTTACGGGAGGGCTCGAAGCTCCTTTAAATCTGACAGTTACATCTTCGCTTAATTCTGCATTTCTTGACTGGGACCCGGTTGCGGGCGCATCCGTTTACAGGATTTACAGATCCGCCGATCCATACTCAGGGTTCGTATTTTTAAATACATCCGGCACAGACAGCTATACAGATACGACTGTATCTGCAGCCAATAAATATTTCTACTATGTAACGGCAGGGGACACTAAATGAAAAAAATGATCATCATAATTTTAACAGCAGTATTTTATCTTTTCGCGGCAAGTAAATATCAGTACGCGGAAGTTAAAATATCCAGCCCCGGAGACATTAAATTTCTACAGGCTAATAATATTGACATTGACAGGACGAGTTTAGGTCGTGGCGGAAAACCGATCGACGGTAAAGTTACCGTTTATGTTACAGATGACGAGTTTAAGCTGATCGAAAACAAAGGATATTCACTCAAATGGACCCCTCTCGAAGTCATGGACAAGGCGTCTTACAGGAACAACACATCTATAGCCGATTCCATGCTGATCTGGCAGAACAGATGGCCGAATATATGTAAAAGAATACAGATAGGATCTTCGGCAGGCGGATTACCGATCTGGGTACTGAAGATATCCGACAATGTAAATGTAGAAGAAGCCGAACCTGAAGTTAAATTCGTATCCACTATGCATGGTGACGAAGTAACCGGAATGGAGATGGAAATGTTCATGATCGAGAACATTTTAAGAGGTTATAAGGCCAATAATGATTCGATGCTGTTTATCGTGAACAATACAGAACTTTATGTAATGCCGCTTTTTAACCCTGACGGCAATACCCTTGTTCAAAGAGGAAATGCCAACGGTGTCGATCTTAACCGAAATTTTCCCGAAGGCACTCTGTACGAGCCTAACACTCCAATTGGTGAAGAGCCGGAAATTGCGGCTATGATAAACTGGAGCAACGAACATAATTTTATACTTTCAACGAATTATCACGGAGGCGCATTAGTCGCAAATTATGAATACGATGCGGATTTCGGAGTTGCGAATTATGCCTATGCAGCCTGCCCTGACGATGTGCATGTAACATGGCTTTCGTATAATTATTCTCAGAGGAACACGCCCATGTTCAACAGCTATGAATTTACCGACGGCATAACAAACGGGAACGAATGGTATCAGGTACTGGGCGGAATGCAGGACTGGAACTACAGGTATTATAACGATCTCGATATCACGCTTGAGGTTTCTATGACCAAATGGCCTGCATATACTGAGATCCCGGGATTCTGGGTTGATAACAGATCAGGTATGTTCTGGCTTCTTTCAGCTGCTCATAAAGGGATTTACGGAGTTGTGACAGACACCGATTCAGGATTGCCGCTTGACGCCACGATTGAGATCGCAGGTATAGACAAGCAGTACGGTACGGATCCGGACTTAGGAGATTATTATAGGATCCTTAAAGCGGGAACTTACTCAATGACGGTCTCAGCTCCCGGATATGTTTCACAAACAATAAATAATATCTCAGTGACTGACACTTCAGGAATGCTCAGAACAGCTACGCAGGTCAATGTTCAGCTCGTCAAAGCTCCGAGACCCGATATTACTTTATCCCAGACCGATACTTTAAGGATCAGCGCGATACCTACAGGCACTGGTCAGAATACTTTCACGATAGGGAATATTGATACTGAAACGCTGAATTATACGATAAGCACTTCTTATGTAAATTCAAAAACATCAGGCGGCCCGGATGCTTTCGGATACACATGGAAAGATTCCGATGAAGCCGGAGGTCCTGTTTACAGCTGGTTTGAAATTTCAGCTTTGGGTACAAAAGTACCTTTGACCGATGATGCAATATCAGGAAGCATAAGTATCGGATTCCCGTTCAACTTTTACGGAACAGAATATACCGCTCTCAGGATAGGGGACAACGGAGCTGTAACCTTCACAGGTACAAGCGTGCCTTCCACTAATTCAAGTATGCCGAATTCATCTTCACCCAACGCGCTGATCGCTCCATTCTGGGACGATCTTGACTGCGGCGTTACACAGAGCGGAGATGTTTATTATTATTACGACAGTGCTAATTCAAGATTTATAATCGAATATTATCAGATCGTGACTTACGGAACATCGAACAGAAATACTTTCCAGATCATGCTTTACGCAGACGGAAAGATCAGATTCCAATACAGTGCTATGAACGGCACCCTTACTTCATGTACAGTGGGTATAGAGAATGAACTCGGATCCGTTGGCTCGTTGGTAAAATACAACGCGGCGTATGTAAAGAACAGCCTTGCTGTCGAATTCGATCCGAATTTATTACCGGAGTGGCTGACAGTATCTCCTTTGTCCGGTTCAATAGATCAGAACGGTTCAAATGTAATTACTGCAACTGCAAATTCAACGGGGCTTGAACTTGGAAATTATTTCGCTAATCTGATCATAGCTTCAAATGATCCCGATGAACCGTCCTTAACTCTGCCTGTCAAGTTCAGTGTGTCAAACACAGTAATTCCCGGCACGCCCTCAAATGTTGTAACCAGTATATCCGGTTCAAATCTTGTCGTTGACTGGGCGGTATCAGCAAACGCGACAAGCTACGATGTTTATTCGTCAGATACGCCTTACGGAACTTTCACATTCGTAACCAATGTAACAACCAATCAATATATAGTTGCATATACTTCATCCAGAAAGTTCTACTATATAATCGCAAAAAACGCGACGAAAATTGAAAAATAACAGAATTTTCATAACGCTGGCGCTGTTCATGGCCAGCGTTTCTTTTCTTGTTTACGAAGTTATATGGGACAGGATGCTGTCCCTTTATTTAGGCATTACAGTACATGCCTCGACGATAGTAGTTTCCGCATATATGGCGGGGCTTGCGGCGGGGTCATTTTTTATCGGTAAAAGAGCGCAGAGATCAAAAGATCCTGTCAGGTTATTATCGGTAATATTGATCATGATAGCGGTTGTTAACCTTGCAGTTTATTATTTGCTGCTTATAATTCCGGATATAAAAATTCAGGCATTAATTTATCCTTATTCTCTCGGAATTGTGTTCATGTCCGCTTTTTTCATCGGCGGTGTAATGCCTGTTGTAAGCAGAATGTTCATAGAATCGGGGAATAATACTTCGCAGTCAATAGGCAACACATTCGGCGCAGATACTATCGGAAGCTCGCTTGGGGGAATCCTGGCGGGATTTGTTCTTCTAGGCTCATTTGGCATGAGAAATTCAATATGGATGATGACCGGACTGAATCTGCTTCTGGCTGCAGCGGTATTATTTATGCCCAAGGCTAAACCTCAGGCGGATATTAAGGAAGAAAAGATAAAATCTAAGAAACATGCTCAGATAAAATTCCCAAGCTCTCCAAATACGGCACTAGCAGTTGCATTCATTTCAGGACTCACGGGGCTTATAGCCCAGATTGTGTGGATGAGAATTTTCAGGGTGTATTTAACGAACACTAGCTATACTTTTTCTCTGATAGTGTCCGTAACTATCTTCGGATATTTTATAGGCACGATAATATT
>Ga0154584_1012_pt1 | contig 13909 bp, 9 predicted proteins | sample RifGroF2_FD_116013 | JGI IMG/M metagenome (GOLD analysis project Ga0154584, IMG submission 116013) | Candidatus Delongbacteria bacterium GWF2_40_14
GAATATGATGAAGGAAAGGAATTCTTAATAGAAAAATTCAATCTCGCGAACATTCCCGGAAAGATATATGAACAGATACATCAGAAAACAAAGGGCAATCCGTTTTTTATGGAGGAAATACTTTTAGGATTAAAGAATGACGGGAATCTTATTGAGGTAAAATCAGAATTCTCAGAAACAAAATACAGGATCAAACCTTCCATAAAGTCGATCAAGATACCTGACAATGTGAATGATATTGTGCTCTCAAGGATAGATAAGCTTGATGAAAACAGCAAAACTGTTCTTAAAATAGCATCGGTAATAGGCAGGATTTTTCAGTTCGATATATTGAAGCAGCTGCAGAACCTTAAAGAGATCGCAAGCCAGCTTGATATCAGAGACAGCCTTTTTGACCTGACGAAAGTAGATCTGACAATATTCGAAGAAACAAGTGAGAATGAATATCTATTCAAGCATGCGATAACACAGGAAGTGGCTTATGAGACCCTGCTCTATTCACTAAGGAGAAAATATCATCTGAGTATAGCTCAGCTTTACGAAAAAAATCACGCGGATAACATTTCAGCCGCATACGAACTTCTAGCTTTCCACTACAGGCATACGAACGATAAAGATAAGGCTAAATATTACCTGCTGAAATCAGCCGAATCAGCAAAGAACAAATTCAGCTACAAAGAGGCGATCGATTATCTTAAGCTTTTCAGGAAATATAAAATGTCGCCTAAAGAGAAACTTGAAAGCTATTTTATTGACATTGAAATGCTGAAAGTTATGGAAAAGAGAAGTGAAGCTTTAGCCATTACAGAAAAGATAATGAACAGAACGACTCCTGACGACCCTGTTCATCAGGTTGCAAATGTAAAAAAGATCAATATATTTAAAAGAGCGTCGGATTATAAAAGTGCTGCCGCAGAATTTGAAAAAATGAAGTTATTTGCCAACGAAGATATAGAACTGGAAGGATTGATCGATGCTGCTACCGCTTATCTTTTTCTGGGAGAAAAGGATAAGATCGAAAAGAGTTTTGAAAGATTGGAATATTTGACAGGCATAACGAAAAACGATAAACTCAGAGTGTGGTCAATGAGTGTTTCCGCGCTTAGACCTTTCAGGCAGCGGGAATTCGGTAAAGCGATAAAAATATACGAAGAGATGATACTGATCTCAGAAAAAATGAGCCTGATAAACGAGAAATTCACTGCTCTGCAGAATATAGCCTCAGCTTATGCTCAGCTCGGAGAAATAGAAAAAGCCGAGTCATATTTTGAAAAAGTGTTTATCGAAGCTAAAAAAATCCATAATTTTAATCTTGTCATGAGAGCGATCGACGGACTGTCCAGAGTCAGCTACCTGAAAGGGAATTTTCAGAAAGCTGAAAAGTATATAAACGAGGGTATCAAAATGGTTGAGAAAACCGCCAAATTGGACCCGAAGGAAAGCCTTCTGCAGAGTCTGTCTAATATAAAGATCGACACTCATAAATATGATGAAGTGCTTGAACTATGCAAAAAACGGGAAGAAATTCTGAAAAAAACCGGCAACAAATTGAGGATGTCGATACTGAACGATAACAGAGGCGATGCTTATTTCTATAAAAAAGAATATGCCAAAGCCATCGACATATATAAATCCAATCTCAAATTTTCGGAAGAGATAAATAATATCGAGATGGTGGGTCACAGTTACGGGAACCTGGCGAACTGTTTTGCAGAAACAGGCAAGCTCGAAGAAAGCCTTAAATATTACGATCTGCAGATCGTATACTCCAGAAAGCATAACGATATTCATTCTGAAGGCAAAGCTCTCTTTAATCTCGCATATACTTATTTCAATAATTTTAATGACGGAATAAATGCAGAAAAATATGCTCTGCAGGCAAAGAAAATTTTTGAAAAGATAGGATTTAAACGGGGTCTTGACCCTGCCAACGACCTGTTGAAAACAATAGAAGAAAATAAGGCGAAAACCAAATAATTTCAGTATATTACATTTTCGTGCGGCTGAAATTGAAGTTATTAAATCGGGAGTCAGTTTGAAACATATAATCATTATAATATTGTCAGGCATAATTGCAGGATGTTCATTTTTAAGTCCCGTAGCAAAAGAAGAACCTATACCCAAAAAAGAAATTATAGTTCAACCGGAAAAGAAAGCAGAAGAAAGAATAGTAGTGGAAAAGCCTGAGATAGAGAAGGTTGAGGCAGAAATAACAGAAGAGAAATTAATAACAACTGACGAAGAAGACGACAATCTGAGATCACCTGACAATACGGTTTACAGCATATCAAATATGAGCATAACAGAAAAAGCTAACGGTATCCTCATCCAGCTCTCTTACTCAGGGAACGACCCGAGAAATAATGTTACCGCTTTTTTTTCGGGAGATAATTTCTTTAACATAACATTCTATAAAGGCAAATTTACTACTGCCGTGAAGAAATATTTGTACAATAAAGCAGTAGTTAGAACAGTTAAGTTCATTGAATTCAAAGACTCGGTGCAAATAACGATAAGGCTGAAAAATGAGTTCAATTCTTATTATATTTCAACCGACAAAAACAATATAATGATATCTTTGTACAATTGATTATGAAAAATAAATTACTGTTCCTGATATTTGTTCTGGCCCTTAATACCGGCGTATATTCATTCACCCACAAACACTATGCTAATTACAATTCTGATGCAGTATCCGACTTTTTATGGGGGATATTTTCTGAGCAGGTTGCGAACACAGAAAGCGTTCAAAAATATTACGAAAGGGCATACAGGTATTCAAAATCTGACAATGTTATGCTCAGCCTGAGTCTGGAATATATCAGATCAGGTAATTATGAAGAAGGGTACAAGATATTAAACGAACTGTACGACAGCGGTTTTAAACTCGGAAGAGCAGGTATATATCTTTATCTCAACGAATCCAAAAATGGAAATAAAGCAAGATCGGCCGACATCCTTGACAGGATCATATCTGAATTATACGCTGACGGCGAGATCATAACTTCCGCAATGGTAATGAATCAGAAACTTGAGGACAATATTTTTTCTTTTACAGACAAAGAACAGTTCGAAGAATTTCTGAATGCGATATTAAAAAACGAATACAGCAGAACTTACAAGTTGTATTTTGTAACTATCGCAATGCAGTTCTATTCAAAAACATCCGGAGATAAAGAAAAAGTGCATGAAATATTAACCGGCCTTGAAAATGAATTTATCGAGCTTCCGTACATCGCATACAGATTTGCTTTCGACGAATTTATACATATGAAGGATTTGGATAAAGCTTTAGAAGTTCTCAACAAAATGACAAAGTACACGATAGGTGAAGCTAAATATTATTCTGATCATGCTGAATATTATTCGGAAAAAGGAGACTTTAAGACTGCGAAGAATTTGCTTTTAGACGGGATGAAAGAATTCCCCCAAAGCACGCTTAATCTGCAGCTTGCCGCGTTGTATATAAGCAAAGATGAAATAAAGAAAGCCGAAAAAATATACCGTAATGTAATTGAAAAATATCCGGAAGGCAGCGCTTATATTTATCAGTTAATGGCTAATGAATACGCAAAGAACGGAAAGGAAGATGCGTCTTTTTCAGCTTATGAAAGGGCACTTAAAGCACACCCGGACGATCCTGAACTTCTGAACAATTATTCCTACCAGCTGGCCGAAAGTTCTAGAGATCTTGAAAAAGCGCTTGAGTATGCCGATAAAGCTATAACCGAAAAAAATGAATCCATTACGTTTTTAGACACTAAAGCCTGGGTATTGTTCAAAATGGGCAGATTTGACGAAGCTGAAAAGATAATGAACGGTATTTTTTCCGATGAAAAATCCTTTTATCATTCTAGCTCTGAAGAATTATTCTCTCATTACACAGATATTAAAGCGGCTCTGAATAAAGCCGGCGATCTTGATAATATGTCAATTAATAAAACAGCCGTGATCATCTCGGAGATAATATCAAAAAGCAATTTTATACTTCAGACCGGATTCTGATATGGTAAAAATTATTGTAATATTATCGGCAGCGCTCTTTATAACCGGATGCACGGCGATCCGCACAGGTTTAAAGCAATTCGATATCGGAAATGCGGATAATAAAACCATCTCTGAAGCGATTGATGCAAACTACTCGGATATTAGAACCGTATCGGGCAGGTTCGATTTTTCATATTCCACTTCCTCAGAGAAGCATCAGTCAAGCGGTTATATCTACCTTTCAAAAAATGATACGGTTTATTTAGAGATCAAAGGGCTCGTAGGTGAGACAGAAGCGGTTCTTTTTATGAATAAAGATTCTTTAAAAGCAGTAAATTATTTCAATAAGATACTGGTAAAAGGTGTCAGGGATGAAAATTCGATAAATAGAATTACAGGCCTGAATATAAGCGTAACAGATCTGAAGAATTCACTTTTCTGCTATGATCAGAACTCAGATTCGGTAAATATCGTGAGAAGAGAGGCTGACAGAATTGTGATAAGGGTCAGGCTCACAGATAAGAAGTACCAGTTTGTGACGCTGAATAAAAATCTTCTGATAACAGAGATAGATGAATATTTTGAAAGAGATCTCGTATATAAAAAGGAATATGATTATTTTATCTCCCGGGTCGGGCATACGATGCCGAAAAGAATAAGATTACGGACATATAATCCTCCTTCAAAGCTAACTATATTTTATACCGAAATTAATATAAATGCGCTTCCGAAAGAATTTTCGGAGGTATCTTTATGAATAAAATAATCTGGGTGGATGATGAGATATCATTATTAAGACCGCACATAATGTATCTTGAGAAAAAGGGCTATGAAATAGACACTGCAACCAACGGTTACGATGCCGTAAAAATGATCAAAGAAAAAAATTATGATCTTGCGATACTGGATGAGATGATGGTAGGCCTTGACGGGCTGGAAACTCTCAGGCAGATCAAAGCTGTGGATACTGCAATAAAAGCAATTATGGTAACAAAATCCGAAGAGGAAGGGATCTTTCTTGAAGCTGTCGGCGGCATGATAGACGATTATCTTACAAAGCCGGTGAGTCCGCTTCAGCTTTACCTGACAATCAGAAAAAACCTCGAGAAAGAGGATCTGATAACAGAAAATCTTTCCAAAAGTTATATTAAAAATTATAAGATAATATCGGGCATGCTGGATAAGGATCCGTCATTTGATGACTGGATAACGATCAACGGGATGATCACCGGCTGGAATTTAAGACTTGATGAAATAAAAGACAGTAATCTGGCGGCTACTTTTGATGATCTGAGGGCTAATGCCAATGTGATTTTCGGAAGCTATATACAGGAAAATTACGGCAAATGGTTAACCGGCGGACCTGACAAGCCTCTGCTTTCAACAGATGTACTGGACAGGTTTGTTATTCCAGATTTAAGGAAAGAAAAAACTGCACTGATAGTGATAGACTGTTTTCCTTACGACCAGATGAGCATAATCGAGGAATTGCTTAAAGACAGATTCACGATCACAAAGAATTCTTATTTCTCAATCCTACCGACAGCCACCCAGTTCGCAAGAAACGCTTTGTTCTCAGGGCTTTTACCTTCGGAGATAGAGGAAAAATATCCGGAAATATATTCAGATAATTTTGAAGACGAAAAAAGCAGCAACCGTTTCGAACATGAGCTTTTAGAAAAGAAACTTGTTTCGATGGGGATCGATCTCGGTAAAAAATTAAAATACAGCAAAGTGTTTAAAATCGAAGAGTTTTCAAAGATTGAATCAGCTATAAATGATCTGAAAGACTCGCAGCTTTTTGCGATGGTCGTCAATATGGTGGATTTTCTTATCCATAACAGAAAAAAGGACGAACTTTTAAGCGAAATGATGTTCACCGAGAGTTCTTACCGTTCAACGATCAGAAGCTGGTTTGAAAATTCAGCTCTTCAGCGAATTATAAACTCTCTGGGAGATCTGGGATTTAAGATCGTGATAACTACAGACCACGGCGCGAAGCTGATAAATAAATTTACAAAAGTGTCCGGAGACGGTAATATAAGTAGTGGTCTCAGAATGAAATTCGGCAAAAACCTGACAACTTCGAACAAAAAACAGACATTATACTGGCAGAAGCCTACCGAATACAAGATGCCTTCAGTATTTAAAGGCATGAACATGATACTTGCGAAAGAGGACCACTGCTTTGTGTTTGAAAAAAATCTGAACGATTTTTATAAACAAATCAAAAATTCATTTCAGCATGGAGGGGTCAGCATCGAAGAGATGATACTTCCGGTTCTGACATTAAAGAAGAAGAAATAGGAGATAATGATGAAAATGACTTTGAAAAATATAGCTGAGCTGATCGGTGCCGTTACTGACAGTCCCGAAATAGAGATCACCGATATAGCCAAGATAGAAACAGCAGGCAAGTCTGAGATAACTTTTCTTCATAATCCGAAATATTTTCATCTGATAGATTCAACCGGAGCTGCTGCGGTGATCGTTCCGAAAGATTTCAATACCGAAAAAAATATTCCGCTTTTAAAAGTTGAAAATCCTTATCAGGCTTTTTTGAAGATACTTATTGCTTTCCACCCTGTCATTCCCGTAGCGGAAAAAGGCATAAATAAACTTTCATATATCAATGATACCGCTGCGGTCGGTAAAGACCCCTCAATCGGAGCCTTTGTTTCCGTAGGATCAGGCAGTACAATAGGGGATAACGCCCAGATACAATCGAATGTTACTATCGGGCAGAATGTTAAGATCGGTAATAATGTTATAATTTATTCAAATGTATCGATCCGGGAAAACTGCGTGATCGGTAATAATGTGATAATTCAGAACGGTGCAGTAATAGGCAGCGACGGTTTCGGTTTTGCGCCTAATCAGTCTGAATACGACAAGATCCCGCAGGTAGGTAATGTTGTTATCGAAGATAATGTCGAGATAGGCGCCAATACCTGTATTGACAGAGCTACTTTAGGTTCGACTATCATCAGAAAGGGAGCCAAGCTGGATAACCTGCTTCAGATCGCGCACAATGTCGAGATAGGTTCCAATACCGTAATGGCTGCGCAGTCCGGAGTATCAGGGAGCACGAAGATAGGCCAGCACTGTATGATCGGCGGTCAGGTCGGATTCGTCGGGCATATTTCGATCGGTAACGGAGTTATGATAGGCGCTCAGGCAGGAATAGCGGGCAATCTTAAGGACGGGAGCATTGTGACAGGGACTCCGAGTAGAGAGATAGCTAAACAGAGAAAAATTGACGCATGCTTAGGCAGACTTCCGGATCTGATCTATAAAGTCAAAGATATTGAAAAAGCTGTTAAAGCTTTAGAAGATAACATTAAAGAGAATTAAATTAATAAGCGTTCCGCTAAAATTCCGCTGTTTTCTGAACTGATTTTATGCGGATAAAAAACTAGAAGATTAAGATCTGTTCATACTTTTCCGGTCTCGAAATATTTTTCGATAAGTTTTTTGATCTTAGGAGCTGCCGTTGTAGCCTTTTCGTAAAAGGTATGAGTAAATATCATGTGATTTATAGCCATTGAATGTTCAAGATTGTTCAGAATAGAATATTTTGCGTATGATGCGAACTGATCTACAGGCAGCACTTCGCCTGATGTGCCTATTACAACAAGCAGTTCTGTTGAAGCGAGTTCGTTATAGAGCTTCTGATAGAAAGGTGCAGGCTCACCGAACATAACAATGTGATGTCTTAAAGCATGACTTTTACAGGAAGGACATTCGGGTATATCTTTTATCGATCTGTAGCCGATATCAAATAAATGCCCGCACATTTCGCATCTCAATTCTCTCAGTTTACCGTGAAGATGGATCACATTTTCGCATCCGGCTTTTTCAAGTAGATCATCCACATTCTGTGTGATAATACTTACCTCTTTTCCAAATTTATGTCCCATTTCCGCGATCATAAAATGTGCGGCGTTGGGGTCTTTATGTTCAGAATCTTTTCGCCTCATATCATAGAAATTCAGCACTTTTTCCCTATCATTCAGATAACCCTGAACTGAACAAACTTCCATTACATCATGCTCTTCCCACAATCCGTTTGAATCCCTGAAAGTCTTAATGCCGGATTCGGCTGATAAACCTGCGCCTGTAAGAATTAAAACCTTACTCATCCTATCTCTCCAAAATAGTCATTACAGCTTTCAACTTATCGGCTAATGGAAGACTTCCGTCTATCCAGTTGATCGCCATTCCGTCGCGTTCCATTTTTCTGAACCATGTCATTTGTCTTTTTGAAAATCTGTGAATTGCGGAATTTAATTTCTGATACATATCGTTATAGCTGTACTGACCGTCAAGATATTCAGCCATAAATTTATACTCGAGCCCGTAATAGACAAGCTTATCTTTTGATATACCGCTTTCGAGAAGAGCTTTAGCTTCTTCGACCATACCGTTCCTGAGCCTGTTGCGAAGCCTTTCTGTAATTCTTCCTTTCAAAGCTGATCTTTCAAAATCGACAGCGAAAATTATGTAATTGAGAGAAGGAAGATCATTGTCTTTTACTGTGCTGTTCTTCTGATAAAGCGCGATCTCGACAGCTCTGATCAGGCGCTTCCTGTTCGATGTGTCTGAGATATTATGAACGGCGGCATTAATCTTCAATATTTCTGCAAGTTCTTCATCTGATTTTACCTCAAGTTCTACTCTCAATTTCTCATCGACCGGGACATTCAGAAGTCTGTAATCTTTTAGAACAGCCTCGATATACAAACCCGAGCCTCCGCAGAGTATCGGCAGTTTTCCTCTTGAAATTATGTCATTATAAACATTTTTGAAATCGTTCAGGTATCTGAATACGTTATATTCCTCACCGGCATCGCAGATATCTATCAGATGATGAGGTATTATATGTCCGAAGCTATGATATTCTTCGATATCTTTTCCCGTACCGATGTTCATTCCGCGGTAAACCTGACGGGAATCCGCGCTTATTATCTCTCCGTTAATTTTTTCTGCGATCGAAACTGCCAGGCTTGTTTTCCCTGTTGCGGTAGGTCCTGTCACGACTATTAAATTGTAATTGTTTTTCATAATTGAATTATAAAAAAAACCTTCCGGAATTGGAAGGTTTAATTTGTAAATATAACTTTATTTAGGTCATTTACGCTGATCGAGAAAAACTCTGATCCTGAATTTGCTTTCAGGATAATTCTCAATTTTTGTGGATACCCATACTTCCTTGTAACCTTTTGTTTTAAGTTCATTAAGTTTATCATGACATAGCTTGCAGGTTCCGTCTTTGGATTCGACCAGTTCTGTGTGTTCACTGATCAAGAAACCTTCATTCTGTCTGTTATAGACTTTGAAAGTTACATTATATTTTCCGTCATCCAGAGGCAGGCCTTTTTCGTCTGTCATGACTGCTCTTAAACTTTCGAGAGGCCGAAGTCTCTCCGCACCGGCTGTTATCATCGTTAATAACATCAGAATTACGATTATGAACTTCATTTCCTCCTCCTTTTATCCCTGATTTAAGGATACTTATTTCAGAGAAATTTTTGAGGGCAAAAAAACCTCTCCTGATTTAACAGGAGCGTTATAAGTATAACGTTTTTGCCGAGTTACAAAATTTCTCTGACATATAATATATATAAAAAAAACAATTTTGTCAAGTTTTGTGAACGGATTGTGAATTAATTATTATTAAAAACAGGTTTATTATACCGAAGTTATTGAGTATATTTCTATGCTTTTATTATTGGATCAGAAAGGGGACGAAATGGCATCGGAAAAACTTATTATAAAAGGCGCCGGAGAACATAATCTCAAACATGTAAGCCTTGAGCTTGAGAAAAACAAGCTGATCGTTTTCACCGGGATCAGCGGCTCGGGAAAATCGTCAATGGCGTTCGACACGATATATACAGAAGGCCAGAGACGGTATGTAGAGTCTCTGTCGAATTATACAAAACAATTTCTCGGCGTGATGAAAAAACCGAAGATCGATTCTATCGAGGGATTGTCGCCTGCGATTTCAATTGAGCAGAAGACATCATCATCAAATCCGCGTTCCACGGTCGGCACCGTTACGGAAATATTCGACTTTATCAGAATGATGTTCGCGAGGATAGGGCATCAGTACTGCTACAGCTGCGGCGAGCATGTCACATCAAGATCTGTTGATGAGATAATAGACGATGTAATGAAAAACATGAAGGAGAACACTAAATTTTCAGTGATCTCGCCGTATATTCAGAGACAGAAAGGGAACCTGAAGAACTCGATAGATTTTCTCAAGGCTGAAGGATATGTCAGGATCATTATTGATGATACGGAATATATGCTTGAAGACGAGATTTCGGTCGATGAAAAGAAATTTCATAAACTTTTCGTTGTTGTTGACAGGCTCAAAAAGAACGATGAGATCAAAAGCAGGCTCGCGGAATCGGTCGAGACCGCGCTAAAGCTGTCACAGGGAAATCTTATCATAAAAGACCTGGATGCGAACACTGAAGTTCTGTACAGCGAAAAGAATTACTGCCAGAAATGCAATATCAGCTATCCCGATCTGTCGCCGAACTCATTTTCGTTCAATACGCCTGCAGGAATGTGCCCGGACTGTCACGGACTCGGGTTTTTCAAGCGCGTTGATATCAATAAATTAGTCAAATATCCCAAAAGGAATATTTCAGAAGGGGCGATTCCTTTTGTGGTCGGACAGAACATTGAGTTCAAGAAGATCAAAGGGATAATGGAAGCATACGGAACCGATCCTAAAACACCGTTCAATCAGATACCTGAAGAAGTCGTGAAAGCGATCATGTACGGAACGAAAAAACAGCTTTCAATGACTTACACTTCAAAAACATTCAACGGTACCCTCACGACTTCATACGAGGGTCTTGCGAACATGATCCAGCGCAGGTACGCGGAAACTTCATCGAATATGGCGAGAACATATTACGAGGTTTTCATGACCGACGCGGAATGCAGTTCATGCGGAGGTAAAAGGCTAAGACGGGAATCATTAGGTGTCCGCGTGAACGGACTGACCATCAATGAAATAACAATGCTTGAAATAGATAAGCTCCTCAAATTCGTGAAAGACCTTCCGAAGAGCCTGACCGAAAAAGAAAATTTCATCGTGAAAGAGCTTCTTAAAGAGATGCAGGAGAGGCTCGGATTTCTTGTCAATGTCGGGCTGAAATATCTAACTCTAGACAGGAACGCGAGAAGTCTTTCAGGCGGCGAATCGCAAAGGATCAGACTTGCGAGCCAGATAGCCAGCGGTCTTACAGGCGTTATCTATGTTCTCGACGAACCGAGCATAGGACTTCATCAGAAGGACAATCAGAGGCTCTTGGAAAACCTTATTCAGCTTAAGAAAAAAGGAAATACCGTAATAGTCGTCGAGCATGACAGGGAGACCATCGAGAGCGGCGACACTGTCGTTGACTTCGGAAAAGAAGCAGGGATCTACGGCGGTGAAATCGTTTATACAGGAACTTTCAAGGGGCTGGAAAAAGCAAAAACACATACTTCCGACTATGTTTTCAGAAGGGAATCGGTTCATATTGATCTCGATCCCGTTGAAAGCTCAGGAAATATCGTAATCACTGGCTGCAAAACAAATAATCTCAAAAATATAACCGCAAAATTTCCGATGAACAAGATAACTGTCGTAACAGGAGTGTCAGGCGCGGGGAAAAGCAGTCTGGTAATGGACAGCCTGTTCAATGCGTTAAAAACACTTGCATCCAACAAGGAAGAACTGAAGGACGCGACAAATCTTAAATCAGATTATGAATATAAAGATATTTATCTCGAAGATAAGCTGGGATTGAGATACGAGGAACGCGACATCAGGCTGATCAAGATAGACCAGAGCCCGATCGGAAGAACTCCGAGATCAAATCCTGTAACTTATATCGGCGCATTCGATCACATCAGGGAAATGATGGCGAAAACAAAGCTCGCCAGGATGCGCGGATATACGAAATCGCGTTTCAGCTTCAATGTCAAAGGCGGAAGATGCGAGAAGTGCGAAGGAAGCGGAGTTATCAAGATCGAGATGCACTTTCTGGCCGATGTTTATGTGGAATGCGATGTCTGTAAAGGAAAAAGATATAATTCAGAAACCCTCGAAGCCACTTTCAAAGATAAGAACATAAACGAGATCTTAGACATGGATGTTCAGGAAGCGTTCAAATATTTTGAAAACATTCCGGTTTTGAAAAACAAAATGCAGACGCTGATGCAGGTCGGGATGGGCTATATCAAGCTCGGGCAGCCTTCGACGACATTATCAGGCGGAGAAGCTCAGAGGATCAAACTCTCAAAAGAACTTTCAAGATCAAAAAAAGCCGGTACGGTGTATATCCTGGACGAACCGACCACAGGGCTTCACTTTTTAGATATACAGCACCTCCTTAATGTTCTTAAAGAACTCAGGGATGCCGGAAGCACTGTTATTATAATCGAGCATAACCTTGATGTAATAGTCAACTGCGATCATGTGATCGACATGGGTCCTGAAGGCGGGCCGACGGGCGGGAAGATAGTTTTTGAAGGAACGATCCCGGAACTTGCAAGATCAGGCAAAGGCTATACTTCGATAGAAGTCAAAAAAGAACTTGAGCACAGAAAGAAAAATAAATAGATCATATCCTGCTTAAAAGAGGAGATAACAATGCGAAACCTGATACCTCATCTTATTTCAGAAAAGTACAGCAGAAACGAATACGAAGGCAATTTCAATGCCTCTACACTTTTTCTCGATATATCAGGGTTCACCGCCATGACCGAGAGTCTGATGCGCGAAGGAAAAGAAGGCGCGGAAATACTCTCAGAGATCATAAACAAAGTTTTTGAGCCTGTGATCAGCAGCATTTATGCTTCGGGCGGTTTTATTTCCACATTTGCCGGCGACGCATTTACGGTTATCTTTGGAGAGAATGTAAATCCGGTTCATGCGGTATCATGCTCAGCAGAGATAATAAATATTTTCAAAGAAACAGGCACGCATGATACAAAATTCGGTGTATTTGAATTAAAAGTAAAACTGGGTATGTCATTTGGAGATGTTCAATTCGGAATAATCGGCAATGAGGATCATAAAGCCTATTATTTTAGAGGAGAAGCCATCGATTCTTGTGCCGGGTCAGAGCATTTATGCGGGGCTATGGAGATAATTCTGGATGAAAAGATATTTAAATTGATACCGGCTGATATGATAGAAAAATCTAAGATCGGGGCAGATCATTTTAAGGTAATAAATTTTAAAACTCTTTCGGAAGTATCTGAAAAAGGTGATCAGATAGAGATACCGAAGGATTTATTAAGCAGATTTGTTCCGGAGCAGGTACTCAACTTAAATCAGAAGGGCGAATTCAGAGAGATAGTTCCGGTCTTCATTTCGGTCAAAGAAACAGGAAATGAAACCGAACTCAAAGACGAGATTTCTAAGATCATCCTTCAATGCAGCGCTCAGGGAGGATATTTCAACAAGATAGATTTCGGGGATAAAGGCTGTGTTTTATTGGCTGTATTCGGAGCTCCGGTTAGCTATGAGAATAATGCGCTGAGGGCTATGAATTTCATTTATAATGTAAAAAATGAACTGGAAGCAAAACTCAGAGCAGGAATAACGACCGGCATAGCATATGCAGGATTCATAGGCAGCTTACTAAGATGCGAATACACGGTTTTCGGAGATATCGTTAATCAGGCTGCAAGATTTATGATGAAAGCTGAATGGGGCGAAATACTGTTATCAGATCTGACCGCTCACAGAGTATCAAGATCATTTCAGACTGCTGATCTCGGCAAAATGAGTTTTAAAGGTAAAACTGAGCCTGTTGCAGTTCATAAACTTGAAAAAAAGAAAGATAATCAGGAAGACTTTTTTTTCACCGGAGAAATGGTCGGAAGAAAGGCGGAGCTGAACATT
>Ga0154584_1090_pt1 | contig 13789 bp, 13 predicted proteins | sample RifGroF2_FD_116013 | JGI IMG/M metagenome (GOLD analysis project Ga0154584, IMG submission 116013) | Candidatus Delongbacteria bacterium GWF2_40_14
GATGCCTTTGCAAGTTCGAGAACCTGATCGTATGATGAGTCCTTTTTGAACTGTGAATCCCTGAGCAGCATCCCGAATTCGGCGACTGCTGCGGAGAACCTGAAATTATTCGATGACTTCTCAAGCACGACATCGCTGTTTTTGAGGGGATGCTCAATAAGTTTGCTCTGATCCTCTTTTGGCTCTTTATATCTTAATTTTATATTCATGATCTCATCGGTCGTGTAAGCATCCTTTTTAGTACTCACGCTCTGATATTTAAGGTCTCCCCTGCTGTCCTGAACGCCGCCTGTCATTGGCACGATCTCGTAAAGCGCTGTTACAGTATGACCTGCGCCAAGCTCGCCCGCATCCTTCTTATCGTCTTCGAAATCTTCTTTGTTAAGAAGCCTGTTCTCATACCCGATCAGTCTGTAGGATTCTATCTTGGCGGGATTGAACTCGATCTGGATCTTGACATCCTTTGCGATAGTGTACATTGTTCCTGCCAGTTCAGTCACCAGGACTTTCTTCGCTTCGAGTATGTTATCAATATAGAAATAATTACCGTTGCCTTTATCGGCCATCTCCTCCATCCTGCCGTCCTTATAATTCCCCATCCCGAAACCGAGAATTGTCAGGAATATTCCCTTATTCCTCTTCTCCTCCATCATTTTGACGAGTTCGGAAGTGCTTGATACTCCGACATTGAAGTCGCCGTCGGTGGCAAGTATGATCCTGTTATTGCCGTCTTTTATCAAGTACTTTTCAGCGATATCATAGGCAAGCTTGATCCCCGCCCCTCCTGCAGTTGATCCGCCTGCCTGAAGTTTTTCCAAAGCTTCAAGAATAGTTTTCTTTTCACTAACCTCGGTTGAAGGGAGTACTATTCCCGCAGCTCCTGCGTAAACGACTATCGCGATCCTGTCGGTAGGTTTTAAAGCTTCTATCAGCAGCCCGAACGATTTTTTCAATAGAGGAAGCTTATTGGGATCGTTCATTGAACCTGAAACATCAAGCAAAAATACGAAATTGCTTTTCACATCGCTTCCCTGTTCCATTTTTTTACCCTGCAAACCGATATGAACGAGCCTGTCCGCTTTATTCCATGGACATTCAGATATTTCCGTATTGATCGCGAACGGGACATCCCCTTCGGGAAATTTGTAATCATAGTCAAAATAATTTATCATTTCCTCGATCCTGACAGCATCCCTGTAAGGCATCTGATTTTGATTTATAAACCTTCTCATATTTGCGTAAGATGCCGCATCAACATCGATTGAGAAAGTAGAAAGCGGATCTTCGGTCACTTTTTTGAAATTATTTTCCGTAATCGTAGAATATTCCTCGGTATTATGCTCGATCGGAGCTTCGCCTGAAACATTTAAAGAACCAGATAAACCATCCCCTGCAAAATTTACTTCAGCTGCTCTGCCTCCGCGAAAATGCAGTTCTCCATCTGTCTGCCTTGAAGAAGCTGTAACATCTTTTTTAACTTTTCTATTTGTATCCACACTCATTTCAAGCATTTCAAGTTCCAATTCTTGAGCTGACATTTTAAAATTCTGGGTCGTAGTCAATCCTACCCGTACTTTAACATCTTTAACTTCCTTTGGAGAATAACCGATAAATTCGCATCTCAAAGTATAGGTGCCGGCTCTTACTCCGATAATGCTATAGAGTCCGTCTTTATCACTTTCAGCACCCCAAGTTGTACCTACGACAATGATATTCGCACCTGGCAACGGTTGTCCTGTTTCATCAAGTACTGTACCTTTGATCTTTCCGGTCGTCTGTGCAAATACGATAATTGAAAAAGCTAATAGAAGCAGCAATACTGTTCTTTTCATAGTTTACTCCCCGATTTTGAATTTATTATTTTCATCTTTTAAATTTACTTATCATTTGCAAAAAAACAAATATAAAAATTGTTTGATTTGTTTTAATTAATTGTGTTAATTATGCAATATACTTACAGGAGTGTGATTTTTATGAACAACGAAGACAAGAAACTGCTTACAACAACTGCCGTTATGGCTGCATTACTGATTATAAGCCTATTTATGATGGCGGGAGGATTAAGCAGAACTTTAATTTCCGGCACTAAGAATGATAAAGGTAGGGTCGAGATCAAAATAACTGACTATTCAATAATATTTATACCCGGCGGAACACTTTCTTTTGCTCCAATAACGAATGCCCGGTATTATACTGACAGTACGGCTGAAAAAACCCTGATTTCTTATGTTATAATTTATACAACCAAGGAAGAATTTAAATTTGACGGAAAAAGAGCCGATTATTCCGACGAGGAAAAAAGAAATTTCTTTAACAACCTTGATTTTTTCCTCTCCGATCCCGAACAGAAGGAGTTTAAAAAAACATTCAGCAAAGTCGGATTTACAGGAATTACGGGGGTTATATTTTTTGCTGTTTCGTTGTTTTATATCATTCCGAAAAGAAAGAAAATTATTCAGACTATTACAAGCGAAGCTAAAAAAATAGATTTTCAAAAGTTAATAAAAGAGTTTAAACAGAAAACAGGCAAATCAAAGAGCACAGTCAAAAAGGAAACTAAACCCGCTAAAAGTAAAGAACCAAAAGTTTATGAGCTGGAACCTGATGTATCAAGAACACTCCGGGTGTTGATACCTGCGTTTATTGGAAATCTGAAATATGACATTAATACTTACAAACTCCCTGAAACTGATGAGATCATGCTTGCATGCACATCGAATCAGAAAACGGAATTTGAACAAAAATACGGCAATCAGTGCAAATATCTGATCTGCGATGACGCAAAAAACATTACCGATATGCTTCCGAAGGCGGCGGGTTGGCTCAAAGACTTTATAGGATATCTTTTCATTCAGACATCAGATCTACCCGAGCCTGCAAAACCGGTAGTGACGAAAATGTTCAAGGATCACAGGGATAAAGACTGCGCATGCACTTTTTTATCCAAAGAAACCTACGACAGAAAAATATCTACGGGGAAACTGATAAGAAGCGTAGCCAATAAAATAATTAAAATATCTGAATATGAAGAACAGGCTAGCCCTTCTGAACAGACTTCAGAAGTCTATGCCGGGCTTTTTTGTTTCAACACGAAAAATCTTATAAAAGAATTTGATAAGATCAGCTCAAAAGGGTCGGGGCAAGCAGTTCCTCTAACAAGAATTGTTGAGCTCTATTACAAAAACGGATACAGAGTGAATTCCTACAAGCTTTCTGCACAGGGAGCTCCTCCTGTCCAGCCGGTAAGCTCTTCCGATCAGTTTAGAAAAAGACCTGAAGAAGAGGTTAAATCAACTGCTCTCATAATTCTGGCGGTCGAAAATCCGTCCGCAGATGTTGCAAAAAGAGTTTACGACAAGGCCGCATCCGGAAACAATTTTGATAAAGTGTGCGTGATAACAGACAGAAATTCTGCTGACGAATTTACAGCACAGTTCGGGGATTATGCGGAGATATTTTATTCTGAACCGGGGCTTGGAGACGGTTATGATGTTCTTAACGCTGAAAACACCTTCAAAGGCTATAAAGGCAACATTTTATTAATTCCTGAAAATAATTCAGAAATATCTTCCGAACAGATAACGCAACTGATCACGGAGCACTACAGGAAGGATAACACCTGCACTTACCTGACCCTGCCCGAAAATAATATCCTATGCTGTGTAAGCTCGGATTATTTTATGTACGCGGCAAAAAGAATAATCAAGGATGATGAAACAAAAAAATATTATCTCTCACAGATAACATCGATTCTGGTCAACGACAAAAAAAGAGTTCAGGATATAAATAGCTAAATTAATCTTAGGGAGGTGTCATCATGAATAAAAAATTATTTGTTTCGGTTATTTTTCTTGTTGTTACATGCCTTTTTTCACAGTCCTTTTCAGAAATAACATTCAAAGAGCTTACAGCTGCCAAACAGCTTTATGACAGCGGAAATACAGAAAAAGCTCTTTCGATCATTGAAGTCCTTAAGAATGATAAAGACAAAAAGCTTGCGGAACAGGCCTGGTACCTCAAATTTATTCTGCTGAGCAGTCAGTTCACCCCTGTTATATATCTGACCGACCCTGAAACAAGCAATATATCGCATTATATAACTGAAGGCACAGGCGAGCTTCCCAAATTCAAAAAGAAATTCCCGAAAAGCAAGTTTACTCCTGAGATAGAAAAACTTTTGAACGAGAACGCCAAGAATTTTACCTTTACTTACTTTAATTACATAAATAAACCCGTGATAAATTTTTCAGACAGCTGCATGATCGAATACGGACCCGATTCCACTTTTTCAGTTAGATTTGAAAATAAATTCACTGATTCGCTTGAACATTCGGTCAATATTTCTTTTACAGGAAAGCTCACAAGATATGAACCTTACGGAGATATGAAAGATGAATGGGGTTCTACCGGTCTTCTTTTAGACACAAAAGGCAGTCTTCTTATTGAGCTTGACGGAGTCATAATAAAACAGCTGAACAATCCTGTGGCGATAAAGCAGTATCCTGAATACATTCTGAGAAAAGTTACTAAATACGGATTCACTCAGGACCAGACATTCATAAGAGAAGACAATGCCCTCTACGAATTCCCTATTGCTTTTAAAGTTAATGACCGGTATTTAATTTCTTATCTCGATCTGAAACTGCTTTTCGGAAAAATGAATGAGCTTGTACCTTATTACAATGATGATCCCGAAAACACATTTCCCAAGAATTTTAAATCTAAAGCTTATTTGTCGTTCAGCATGATAGCAACAAAAAATTAAGGTTTCGGCTTTTCATAAAAATAATTTTACCCAGAACGGAACTACGATCGAAAGTACCGTCCCGGAAAAGATAGATATTACAGCATAATCCTTTCCTGTGTAATGAGTGATCACAGGCAGAGTTATATCCATTGAAGTTGCTCCGCCTGATGCTATCGGCGCAAGTTTACCGAAATATTTGATCAAAAGCGGTGTTCCGACCAGAGTAATTATTTCCCTGATGATATTTGTAAGCAAAGCAATGACCCCGAGATACTCTCCCCTCGCTTCAGTTATAATCAGGCTTGTAAGACTGTAATAACCCACACCCGATCCCACCGCTAGACAGTCCATTAAAGTCATATCTTTTATAAAATATGAAATCAGTCCGACACCGATCAGGCTTCCGGCAGCTGCTGATATTGGAACGAACAATATTTTATAATGAAGTTTTTTTATTACTTTGAAAACTTTAAGATCAATACCTATCGATATTCCGACAAAGAAAAGAAATACATAAAGCGCATAGGTTGTAGCGTCATGCGGGATCACTATCTGTGTTCCTCTGCTGATAAAACCGAGCAGTACGCCTAAGCCGAACAAAATTACTATTATTATACTGTTCTTCATTTATGTTCTTCCTTTTTGAAGTAAATGTTATAGACGAACATTGAAAGAACCGCGCTTCCGAGAACAGCAGCTAAGCTTAAGATCAGCGATTTTAAGCCGATCTTGTGGAGATTGTTTATGATAGTATCGTTCTGCCCCACTGAAAATCCGAGAAGAAACAGCAGTATCAGCACCGACCAGAAAGAGACTTTGTGAATATATTTAATTATGTATCTGTTACTTTTGTAATAGTGGCCAATAACAGCTCCTACAACCAGCAGCGAAAATATTATTATCATTTAAGCGGTACCTCTTCCCATTTTCCTTCCCTGAGGATCATTTTACTTTTATACCCCGACAGCTTCATAATTTCCCTGACAGATTCAAAATTACCTTCAATGTTTTCAGGCGTATGCGCATCTGAATTCAGTACGACAGGTATTTTCAGCCTCGCACCATTTTTTAATATCCATGGACTCGGATATGGGTCGCTAAGAAACCCTCTTGTGATCCCGCCGGTATTTACATCGAACATAGTTCCCTTCTTAGCCATTACTTCAAGAACTTTCATGATCTCATCTTTGTACCAGTTTTCGCTCTCTTTAAAAAACTGCTGACCATTATTGTTGATCTTGATGAGATCAAAATGACCTATCATTTCAGGATTGAATTTGTCTATCATTTGAATGATTCTGTAGTAATATTCGTGCACCATTGCTTTAATATCGCCTTCAAAGTAATCGAATATCGTTTTTTTGAACTCTTCAAATTTGCAGTCAACTCCGTAAATTTCTCCGTCCTGACCGGGAAAGTAATGAATTGAGCCTATCACATAGTCTATATCGTGCTTAGAAAAAGCATTTTCTTCTATTCCAGGAAAGTAATCAAGTTCCATCCCGCAGTATATTTCAATTTTATCCGAGTATAAATTTTTTAACCGTCTGATCTCACCAATATATTCGTCAACTTTTTCTGCTTTAAGCTCCCAGTGCTTTATGAATTTTGTCGGTCCGTGCTCGGAAAACCCGATCGATGAAAAACCCCGCTCTATTGCGGTCTTAACATACGCCTCAGGTTCGGCTTTGCCGTCTGAGTATGTGCTGTGCATGTGATAATTGGTTTTGATCATTTTGTTCCCTGTTCAGGTAAAGACCAAATATAATATTAGTTCTGCACTTTATCAATTTAATTTTATTGATAAAACTCTTATAAGCATTTATATTTAGATGATTATTAAATGAATGGAAAGTTTCGCATGAAAAATATAAAGAAGCTAACCCGGATTATGCTCTTGCAGTGGAAGCTGATGATAGCAGGATTGTTCACGATGATGATTTTTGCTCTTCTCAGCGGAATAAGCGTTACCATGGCGGTGCCTCTGTTCGATTATGTGTTCGGCACAAAGCGCGTATCCGGCGAAGGCAATAAATTCTCTATATTTTCAGATAACCTCGGAAGCGCACTTTCGGATTTTTTTTCAAGCCTGAATTTATCAAACATCTTCGACTCTTCAATCTATGATTCATTTCTTGAAACTTTAAAAAGTTTACTTTCAGTTACGGATCCATATCTGCTTCTCCTGATGATAGGTTTCGGAATGATAATACTTATCGTTCTAAAAAATATTTTTTTCTATTTAAACAAGATAATCTTCGTATCTCTTAGGGGAAGGACAATTGAGCATATCCGTAATCTTATGTTCAGAAAATATCTTGACCTTTCAATGAATTTTTACAAAGATCACAAGATCGGCGACCTTCAGGTCAGGCTGACTTCCGATGTCAGCATAGTCAGCGATCTTTTCATACAGTCATTCTTCGGCGGTATGCGCGATTTAACGCTGGTTGTTATTTATATTTCCATAGCGCTGTTTATCAATCCGGCTCTTTTCGTTTATGTAATCATAATCGTGCCTATCTTTGCACTGTCTATTTCTTACATAGGCGGAAAAATAAAGAAATACTCTAAAAGAATCCAGAGGACTTATTCGGTTATATATTCTAAGATAGAGGAAGTTTTCAACGGCATCAAGATAGTAAAATCCTATTCAAAAGAGGATTATGAACTTAAAAGATTCAGCGAAGAAAACCACAATTTCTATTTGTCATGGCTTAAGTCGCACCTGTACCAGTCATTAAATATTCCGCTTTCAGAATTCAACGGAACTCTTACGGGCGTAGTAGTCCTACTTATAGGCGGTAAAATGGTGCTCGACGGCGATTCGGGACTGACATTCGGAGGATTCACAGCCTTTCTCTTTGCGATATTTTCGATCCTGCACCCTATGAAAGAGCTTACAAAATATTATACAGAGATCAGAAGAGCGCTTGTATCGCTGAACAGGGTCTTCGACATCTTGAATCTTGAACCGACAATAAAAGAATCCACCGAAGCTGTGGGGAAAAACGATTTCACAAAATCTCTTGTTATAAAAGATCTCAGCTTCTGCTATGAAACTAAAATAATTCTGAAAAACATAAATCTTGAAATAAATAAGGGCGAAAAGATCGCGATCGTAGGCGTGAGCGGTGGAGGAAAGACAACACTCGTTAATCTTATCGAAAGGTTCTATGACCCCACTGAGGGCTCGCTTTCAATAGACGGGATCAATATAAAAGATATCAAGCTCAAAAGCCTTCACGACCTTTTCGGCACAGTCACTCAGGAATCGATACTATTCAACGATACGGTTGAAAATAATATCCGGTACGGATCGAATAAAGAACTGACTTTTGAAGATGTGAAAAAGGCTGCAGTGATAGCTTATGCCGACGAGTTTGTCCAGAACCTTGACAACGGATATCAGACAATGCTAAGCCCGAAGGCATCAAATCTTTCAGGCGGGCAGAGGCAGCGTCTCTGCATCGCAAGAGCTATTGTCGGTGATCCTCCGATTCTGATCTTCGACGAAGCGACAAGCTCACTGGATTCCGAAGCCGAACAGAATGTTCAGAAGGCGATAGAAATGGCCACAAAAGACAGAACGGTTATAGTAATAGCTCACAGGCTTTCAACAATCCTGAATTCAGACAGGATAGTAGTAGTGGATAAAGGCGAGATATTAGGAGTCGGAAAGCATAAAGACCTGCTTGAAAGCAATGAAAAGTATAAAAAACTATACGAAATACAGTTTAACGATAACGGAAATAAAGCTTAGATGGCTTTGAAAAATGATCATATTTTGCGAATAATTAAAGAGTGCTATTGGGATTACAATATAAACCCCGAACATATAATTAACATTGTTAACGGGAACGACTATCGTCTTAAGAAAAAACTTTTTGAGAAAATAGTGTACAATTCTACGCACAAATTATTTGACCTGGGACTCTTATTCAATAAAAAAGAGCTCAAAAAGATGTTTGATGAATTCAAACCTTCTTATAACATCTCTTACGTTGAAAGGTATGTGCTGATATTGAGAAATCTTCTATTTGGAGAAAACAATAAAATCGGGATACTTGAATGGAAAAAAAGATAGACTATAAAGAATTATACGAAGTGCAGGATAAGGTTTTAGAAATTGTATTTTCTCTTGAAAACTCATTCTACCTCACAGGAGGTACGGCACTCCACCGTTTTCATTATAACTACCGCTATTCAGACGACCTTGATTTCTTTGCACCGAACGATGAACTGTACTCGGAATATCTAAAACAAATATACGATAAATTCGAATCTGAAAAAATTAGGTGCGACAAGTTGGTTCAGTCTCGTGATTTTTCTAGAATGAAAATAGCAGATACGCTTCAGATAGATTTCGTCAATGACAGAGTTTATCGGGATGGAAATTCAATTATCAAGAACGGCTTCAGAATAGATAATATCAACAACATACTCACAAATAAAATCACCGCTATCATGAGCAGGGACGAGGAAAAAGATTTTTTTGATCTATTCTGTATAGCATTCAATGAATCATTCGATTGGACTCAGATATTAGAGTCAGCGAACAAGAAAAGCAATTTCCAGCCTGAAATACTTATATATAGGATAAAATCTTTTCCATTAGACTGGCTCGATAAAATAAAAAGAACGAAAAATAAGCTTGTTATAACTCAAAAAAGTGTTGAAAAGATGTGCGAAGATATAAAAGAAGGAAGAGAAAACGGGCTGGAAATAAAATGAAGCTAAAGAAAATAATCTATTCAAAATTATATTTTACAAAGATCTGTTTTATAAGACAGATCTTAGGGTTTAGCTATATAGCATCTGAAATTACCAATTGCAGGAGTTTTCTTCTGAACAAATACCTTACACGATTCGGAGCGAAATTAGGAAAAGGAATAAATTTCAAGGACAAATTACTTATCGACAATGCAAAAAAAGACTTCAGTAATCTCGAGATAGGAAATAAATGCTATATCGGAAAAAATGTCTTTTTTGATTTAGCTGATAAAGTCATCCTTGTAGATGAATGCGTGATCTCTGCTAATGTTACAATACTTTCGCATTCAGACTGCGGTGCAAGGGCGATGTCGAAATGGTACCCGCGGGTGCAGAAACCCGTCAAGATCGGTTTCGGGTCATGGATCGGAGCGGGAGCGGTAATCCTCACAGGTGTTGAACTTGGCCGATGCTGCGTCGTTGCTGCAGGATCTGTGGTAACGAAATCTTTCCCGTCACACTCGGTAGTTGCCGGAGTTCCTGCCAGATTAATTAAAACACTTGAAGATCATGCCTGAGTTAAATAAAAAAATACTTTTCGTTTCATTCGAGCATTTTGCTGATTTAGCCTATAATCTACTAAAAGATGAACTGATACATTTTCATGTGATACAGTATGAAGTATGGAACAGGCTTGACCTGATCTCAAAAATACTACTTCTTAGAAAATACGATATCATTCACAGTTTCTGGGCAAAGAACAGCTATAATGACATTATTGCCTGCAGGCTAACCGGAACAAAGTACATAAATCATTACATCGGCTCGGATGTTCTGCATGTTACTAAAGGAAGCAGAAAAGCATTAAGAAAAGCTCTAAAGATTCATAAATATTCATGGAAAACTCTCGCTGACTCAGAAAACCTGATCGAGGAACTCAAATGTGCAGGAATAGATAATGTGGGATTACTCCAGATATTTTTTTATGATAAATCACTTCTTACCGAATCCTCAGATGATTTAAAAGAGAAATCTGTACTTACATACATACCTGAGGGGAAAGAAGATTTTTACGGACTTGATTTTATCGTAGAAGCAGCAAAAATATTCCCTCTTACAAAGTTCATTGTATCGGCGAATTCAGGTAAATACGAAAACATGCCTGCTAATATTGTTTTTCTCGGCTGGGTGAACAATATCGACAAATACCTCGAAGAGTGTTTTATTTATATCAGAAACACTAAGCACGACGGGTTTCCTACTTCTGTCATGCAGGCATTATTAAGAGGAAAACATGTGCTATGCACACAGAAAATCCCTTTTACAAAAACTGTTTCAATTGAAGGGATAGCAGAATGTCTGAATATGAATGACCCTAATGAAAAAGGCAGAGATTTTGCCCTGAAGAACTACTCAAAAGAAGAAGTAATAAAGAAATTTTTGGATGTTTATAAATGTTGATACGCAGGAGTTAAAATGGATTGGAAAATAACCTTAAGCGAACCGGATATCACAAAAGCGGAATTAAAAGCTGTAACTGATGTTGTAAAAAGCAAATGGTTCACGATGGGTGCCGTTACTATAGAATTTGAGAAAAAATTTTCAGAAATGCTCGGTGTGAAACATGCGTTCGCCGTGACAAACTGCACGGCTGCGCTTCACATAGCTAATCTCGCTCTTAATATTCAAGCAGGAGATGAAGTCATCGTTCCGGCTTTGACATTTGTTGCAACAGCTAATGCGGTAAAATATACGGGAGCAGAAGTTGTCTTTGCTGATTCTGTATCCGGCACTGACCTTACCGTAAGTGCTGAAAGTATAGAGAAAGCGATAACAAAAAATACTAAGGCTATAACTATTGTTCATTACGCAGGTTTTCCATGCGAAATGGAAAAGATAATGAAAGTTGCTAAAAAACATAATCTCTTTGTTATTGAAGATTGCGCACACTCATCGTTCGGTAAGTGCAGAATAAAGAATAAGATCGTATCTTTGGGGACTATCGGCGATATCGGCTGTTTCAGTTTTTTCAGCAACAAGAATATGACCACAGGTGAAGGCGGAATGATAGTTACTGACAATGATATGTTAGCCGAAAAGATCAAACTTCTCCGCTCACACGGAATGACCACTCTCACTTATGACAGACACAAAGGTCATCAGAGCGGTTACGATGTTGTAGCGCTTGGTTACAATTACAGAATAGATGAAATAAGATCCGCTTTGGGGATAGTCCAACTTTCAAAGGTGATCAAAAACAACGCTAAAAGAAGAGAGCTTTATAAATATTATTACATTTGCCTGAAAAACAACAAAAATGTGATATTCCCGTTCGCAGATTTTGAAATCGAGCTCTCAACGCCTCACATTATGCCTATAATAGTTAAAGAACGCTGTAATGAGATCAAATCAGCTTTGAAAAACAGCGGTGTACAGACAAGCAAACACTATGATCTTATACCGAACTTTACGCTTTACAGAAAAAGCAGGTTCGCTTCAAAGGTGAAGTATATAGACAATATAATCACTCTTCCGCTTTATCCGCAGCTAAGTAAAAAAAATATAAAATTTATTTGCGGTATCATCAACGATAATTAAAAATGAGGTTAGTGGTTTGAAAATAAATAAAGTTCTTGTTACCGGTGCAGGCGGGTTCATCGGTTCCCATCTGACCGAACTTCTTGTATCAAAAGGATATGATGTTAGAGCCTTTTTCCGGTACAATTCCAGATCGAACATGGGCTGGCTTGAAAATTCGCCTGTGAAAAGAAATTTCGAACCTTATTTCGGAGATATCAGAGATTATGATTCGGTCATGAAAGCTGTTGCAGGATCTGATACTGTCTTTCATCTTGCCGCACTTATAGGCATACCATACTCGTATGAATCTCCAATCGCTTATATTAAGACTAACATCGAAGGCACTTACAATATACTCGAGGCTTCAAAGAACAGTAGCGTGTCTAATCTTATGATAACTTCAACAAGCGAAACTTACGGCTCGGCGCAATATGTTCCTATTGACGAAAAACATCCGCTCGTGGGTCAATCCCCATACTCAGCATCAAAGATAGGGGCAGATCAGCTTGCTTTAAGCTATTGCCGTTCATTCGAACTTCCGGTTAAGATAGTCAGGCCTTTCAATACTTTCGGCCCGAGGCAGTCTGCGAGAGCGGTCATCCCTACAGTTATAACCCAGCTTCTTTCCGGAAAGACAGAACTTAATCTGGGTAATCTGACCCCGACAAGGGATTTGACGCTTGTTCTTGATACTGTTAGGGGTTTTCATGAGATAGCGGCCTCTGATAAGCTTTTCGGAGAAGTTACGAACATAGGCATGAAAACCGAAATATCTATCGGGGATCTTGTAAAAAAGATCGCAGAAATAATGAAAGTGGAAGTAACTGTGAAAAGCGAAGAGGAAAGGATCAGGCCGGATAAAAGCGAAGTGGAAAGACTGCTTTGCGATAACACAAAGATCATGACAATGACTGACTGGAAACCAGAAAACACTCTAGACGACGGTCTTAAGCTCACGGTCGAATGGCTGAAAAAGAATCTTGATCAATATAAACCTGATCGATACGACATTTAGGAGAAATTATGCAGGCTGTAATTCTTGCCGGAGGAAAAGGCACAAGGCTGAAGCCATACACAACTGTTCTTCCAAAACCTTTAATGCCCATCGGTGATTATCCGATACTCGAAGTAATTCTCAGACAGTTGAAATATCATGGTACGACAGATATTACCATGGCCGTCGGGCATCTCAAACAGCTTCTTCAGGCTTTTTTCTCGGACGGTAAGAACTGGGATCTAAACATAAAATATTCCTTTGAAGATAAACCGCTCGGAACTGCCGCTCCTTTAAAGCTGATAAAGGGGCTTGAAGATAACTTTATCGTCATGAATGGAGATGTTCTGACTACGCTTGATTATTCCGACTTTTTTAAATTCCATAAAAAAAGTAAAGCTTTGTGCACGATAGCTATGTATAAGAAACCGGTAAAGATCGATCTGGGCGTACTTGAAACTGATAAGAAAGGCCGTCTGACGGGTTATATTGAAAAACCTACCTTAAACTACAATGTCAGCATGGGAGTCTATGCCTTCAATAAAAAAGCTCTCGGGTTTATTCCTGATAATAAATATTTCGACTTTCCCGAACTTATGCTTGAGCTTATCAAAAATGAAAAAAATGTACAGTGCTATCCTTTCGAAGGTTATTGGCTTGATATAGGTCGCCCGGAAGACTATGATCAGGCGATAGAAATATTCAATTCAAATATTTCACAGTTCCTTAAGGACAGGTAAACAATAATGAACATT
>Ga0154584_1095_pt1 | contig 12266 bp, 8 predicted proteins | sample RifGroF2_FD_116013 | JGI IMG/M metagenome (GOLD analysis project Ga0154584, IMG submission 116013) | Candidatus Delongbacteria bacterium GWF2_40_14
CAAAGCAAAAACCATTTAAAACCGCAACCTTGGAATCAAAAAAATCGTTCGGGAATATTTTGTAAATAACGGATATATCGTTAATAACATAAACATCAAAAAAGATTTGCAATTCATTTAAATAAAGTTTATATTCGATACTCTATTTTATATAGAAAAAAGTTGATTAAAATAAACGGAGAGAAAAAATGAAAAGAACATTTCAGCCGTCAATAACGAAAAAGAAAAACAAGCACGGTTTCAGAGAAAGAATGTCAACCAAGAACGGAAGAAAAGTTCTTGCGAGAAGAAGACAGGTCGGAAGAAAAAGACTGACTGTAAGCGACGAGATCAGAAGGTAAGTGAGATTTTGGTGAAAGAGAATTCTTTAGAAAAGAATCTCATCCTGAAAAGCAGAATTGAAATCTCGGATACTCTGAAAAAGGGAAAGAGATTCGATACAGGAACGATAAGAATAATCCTTTTACCGAACCCGGAGCTTAAAAAGCTGAAAGTGGCTTTTTTGGTAAGTAAAAGACTGGGCAGAGAATCTGTTCTTCGAAATAAAATCAAGAGATGGTTCAGGGAGATATTCAGAACGAATAAGCAGTATTTCCCTGATCAGGTTCAGATAATAATTACTTCGCCAAGACCGTACACCGAACTTGATTACACCTCACTAAAAAATGATTTTTTGGAGGTTGTCGGGAGTGAAAAATTCACTAATTTCGTTAATCAGAATCTATCAAAAACTGATATCCCCGCTAAAAACGAGTAGATGCCCGTTCGTGCCTTCGTGTTCTGAGTATTCGGTCGAAGCACTGAGCAGGTACGGCGTCATAAAAGGAGCCATACTCGGATCGTGGAGAATTTTAAGATGCAATCCTTTTAACAGAGCATATCTGGATCCCCCGCATAACTGGGCTCAAAAGCTTCATTTTGAGAAAAAAACAACCATAAATAATACAGCCGGACTATAATGGATAAAAATACAATATTAGCATTTGTTCTAATCGCAATAATTATAATCATTTACCCTTTCTTTATGCCTAAGCAGCAGCCTGTCGTTCAGAAAGAACAGCCGGTAGAAAGAGTACCGGATGTTTCGAATGATATTTCACAAGACCGGATAAATGTTTCCGATTCAGTTTTGTCGAATTCTATCGTCCAGCCGTCACTGACAGCGGATACCGTACCGGACAGTTTAAAAGCTTACCTCCCTGAAGAAAAAGAGATCAGAATTGAAACGGATCTTTATTCCGCGGTGATCTCGACAAAGAATGGGGCTGTGAAAAGCTGGAAAGCGAAACATTATAAAAGCAGGGAAGATACTTCCAAGGTAATTGAGCTTATAAATGAAAATACGAATAACCTGAACACGGAAATATATCTGAAGAACGGTTCTGTTTTGAAAGATGTGATCTATGAAGCCGATAAAGAGAATATTGTGCTTTCCGGCTCAGGAGATACCGAAGAACTGGTCCTTTCCTGCAAAGACGGTTCAGGAAAGATATTATATACTAAGAAATTAAAATTCTACGGCGACAAATATTCCTTCGATCTTTCGATAGATACTACTCCGATATTCTCCGAGCTCTCTGATGCCGGTGCGGTAAAAATTTCATGGCCTGACGGAGTTAAATATTCTGAAGTATCTGACGGCGGAAAGAATCTGAACAGGGAAGACTATTACCGAGCTACATATTGTAAAAATGGCGATGACTTTATTGAATATGACAATAATGATGATTCAGAGAAAGTGACAGGCAGCATTGAATGGGGCGCAACAAGATCGAAGTACTTTGAAGTATTTTTTGCTGCTCACGATGAAAAATTATCCTCTTTTGAAAATTATCCCGCTTATGCAGACGCTAAAGCGCAATTCACATCGATGGGATTTTCTGTGGGTTTTGATAAGGGTAAGACTCCTGTAAAAGACCTGCTTGTATATTTCGGCCCGCTCGATTATGAGACATATAAATCATACGAAAGAGGGTTCGAACTTACTATGAACTGGGGATGGAATATTGTAAAACCTTTCTCCTTAGGTATATATTGGACGCTTAAGTTCCTCCATAAGTACATTGACAATTACGGGCTTGTAATAATAATTCTTTCCCTGCTGGTAAATACGCTTGTTCTTCCTTTTACTATTAAAAGTTACAAAAGTCAGGCGGAGATGAAAAGGATCCAGCCTGAGCTTAAAATAATCAAAGAAAAGTATAAATCCGACATGCAGAAACAGCAGGCTGCCACCATGGAGCTTTACAAAAAGCACAAAGTAAACCCTTTCGGAATGTGTCTGCCCACGCTGCTACCGATGCCGATACTTTACGGTATGTTCATAGTCTTCGGCGCTACAATTGAGTTCCGAAGCGCGGAATTCGTATGGTGGATAAACGATCTCTCGCTGCCTGAGATAATGTTCACGCTGCCGTTCTCCGTACCTCTGTACGGCGCAAATGTCGGGCTTTTACCTATCATTATGGGTGTAACTATGTTCTTTCAGATGAAGGACTCAATGACATCCGGCGATCCTAATCAGAAAATGATGATGTATTTTATGCCTGTTTTCCTTACTGTCCTTTTCAATAACCTTTCTTCAGGGCTAATACTATACTACACTGTCGGGAATTTTTACAGGATCGTACAACAGAAATTAACACCTCCGATGGAACCTTTACAAAAAAAATAACGGGGCGTTTGTGGACTTTAATAAAAAATTGGAATCATACAGGCGTGAGATAAACGGATCGCTGGAAGAAATATTTACCAAACAGGAACCTGCTATTCTGTATGAGCCTATGCGCTACGCAGTAAATATCGGAGGAAAAAGGGTCAGGCCTATCCTGTGCGGAATTTTTTACAGGATGCTTAAAGGAAAAAAGAAAAAGGTTCTTTATCCCGCTCTGGCGATAGAACTTCTCCACAATTTCACACTCGTTCATGACGATATAATGGATGACGATGATCTTAGAAGAAATCAGCAGACCGTTCATGTAAAGTGGGACCTCAGCACGGGAGTGCTTTCCGGGGACGGTATAGTCAGCCTTGCATATAGAGTGCTGATAAAAGAAAAATATAAGAATTCAGATAAGATCATTAAAGTGTTTACCGACGGACTTCTTGAAGTGTGCGAAGGTCAGGCTTACGACAAAGAATTCGAGACAAGAGAAAATGTTACAGAAAAAGAATATATACGGATGATAAACAATAAAACTGCCGCACTGCTGGCGGTTCCTGCACAGATTGGCGCATTATGCGCAGAAGCACAGGATGAGATCGTCAGCCTTGCAGAAGCTTACGGAAGAGCGCTCGGACTTGCTTTTCAGATACAGGACGATCTTTTAGATATAGCCGGTGATGAAGCCCTGTTCGGAAAGACTTACGGCAGCGATGTTTCGGAAGGGAAGAAAACCTACCTGTATATTCTGGCAAAAAAACTTATGTCCGAAAAAGACCAGAAGGTATTCAATTCAATAGCAGGTCACGAAGATGCCACAAAAGCAGAGCTTTTCAAAGTTAAGAAGTTGTATGAAAAGTATGGAATAATAACAAAGGCTGAAGAAGAAGCCGCAAAATATATTAAAAAAGCCGCAAAGATAATAAATTCATTTCCGAAAGGATATGATGTGACCGAGCTTAAAGAATTTACAGAGTGGATGCTTAAAAGAAAATACTAGCAAAAGGGTATAATTATGAGCACAGAACTTCTTCTGAAAAAACTTAAAAAATTTCTTCCGAACAATACCGCGAACAAGCTGCTTACCGATGATATGGTATTCATCGAGGAAGGTTCTGTTCTTGTTGTAAGGTTCAACCTCTTCAACGAACTGTTTTTGAAGCTGAAGGATAAAGAGGAGTTTTCTTCAACTTACAAAAGCATTTTCAACGAACTGATATCGGAATTTCTGGAAATTATTTATGATAACGGCGGAATATTTTTAAATTTAAGCGACAACAAGATAGACATTGTATTTACGAAAGAACTGATCGAAAAATCAAAAGAAGATATTATCAGGCACTCTTTAAAATGCGCTTACGATCTGAAAGTCAGATATAACGTCTTTTCTGAAAAAATCAAGAAAACCCACGGTCTTGAATTCGAGAATTATTTCAGCGCCGGAATAGATAACGGTAAATTCCTCGAAATTATATTCGGAAACGAAAAAAGAAAAGAGAGAATTGTGCTCGGAAACGTGCCTAAGAATGCTCTCGAAGCTGCTTTTAAGGGTAAGGACGGGGATATAATAGTGTCTCAGGAAATTCTTACCGCGGTCAAAGAAAAAGTCGAGTACTGCAAAAGGAAGAACTGTCATATAATTACTAATATCGGTTATAATATCGAGCCGGTGAGCAGCTCGGCCGATAATTACCTGAATCTTAAAACATCTATAATAAAAGCGTTCCTCCCCGAACATATTTACAACACTCTCAAGGATAATGAAGAAGAAGAGTTTACAGACATAAAAAAAGGCACTTTTATCGATATAGAGCTTTCCGACATTCACGAGTTCGGACAGGAATATATAGATGCGGCACAGAAAACTACTGATGAGACCGATTACAAAGTATTCACCGATAATTATTTTTTCGGACTAAACAAGCTGATAAAGAAAATATTCAGATTTTCATTTAATTTTGACGGAGCCGTAAATAAGATAGAATTATCCAGATACGGAATAAGGATAATCATCACTTTCTCGTTCCCGAAGACATTTGATAACGATTCAACGAATAAACTGATATGCATTGAAGAGATAAATAAAATATGCTCGTCTTTTAAGAAACTTAAGCACAGGATCATTTATTTTGACGATTTTATGTTCGCATCCATTGTAGGCTCGGAAGACAGGGCAGCTTATTTAATCACGTCCGAGCTGGCTTCGAAACTCGACGATATAGCAGGCGCGGTTAACGACGGTGAAATGAGAGAAATAGATCCCGGCAGGGATATTAAATCTATTCAGAAGCTGTCTGAAAAAAGGCTGTCAGGACAGGATAATTCTAACGAGTGTGAAAAGGATTCAGACAGACTTGCCCTTAAAGGCCTGTATTCGCACAAAGTGATCGGCAGGAATAAAGAGATAATCAATCTTAATCAGATGCTCAGGCAGGGCGGGAAGATAATCACATTGACGGGCTGGCACGGATGTGGGAAGACCAGAATGGTCGAAGAGATCGTAAAGAGGATGTCGAACGAGAATTTTCACATAATCCATTCGAAAGTCGAAGACAGGGATAACATAATTGACTTGTTCAAATACATAATTGAAGAAGATTCGGGAGTTACATTATTCGACGATAATGAAACGGTAAAAGCCAAGCTTGATAAATATTTTGCAAAGCTTTTAAAATACGCGCCGGATGAATTCGAAGCTGAACAGTTCAAAAGCAAATTTTTCATTCTGTATAAGATCATGTACAATGTGGATGAAAAGGACAGTATTTATTACACACTTACTCCGGAATTGAGGCTGAAAAATTTGAAAGAAGCTTTGAGCCTTTTGATAATATTTAACTACTATTATTATATACAGCGAACGGAAGGCGTTATTTTTATTTTTGACGATATAGACAACCTGAAGCATGAAGAAAAAGATCTGATGCAGTATGTGATACAGTACAGTATATCGCATCTTGTCGAAATGGGAAACAGGCGTAACAAAAAAGGCGAAATAAACAAGATTTCTTTCCTTATAACTTACCACAGTGAAGACGACTTAGAGTTCAATAAATATCTCAAGCCGGTTACACAGGAACTGCCTCCTCTCAAAAAGGATACAATGAGGCTGCTTCTGAAGCAGCTGAGCAAAGGCAAGAAAATGTCTTCCGAAGTAGAAAAAGTGATCCTGAAACTCTCCGCTGGTAATCCGTTCTTTCTCGAGCAGTATTTCAGGTTCGTATTTACAGACGGGATGGTTTTGGAAAAAGAAAATCAGCTTGAAAAAACAAAACACTATAAAAAGAAAAACATTCCTACCGATATCAGAGAGATCGTAAGGCAGAACCTGGGAAAACTTACCCCGAAGCAGCTTGAAATTCTGCAGGCATGCTCGGTAATCGGGGTAAAGTTCGATTATCTGATCGTAAAAAAATACTATGCGGGCTTTGATGTCCGCGATCTGGAAGAAATTGCCATGACGGGATTTATTAAAAAATATTATCTTGAGAACCACTATATATTTTCACACCCGATAATCAGCGAAGTGGTTTACGCTTCGGCCAGCGACGAAAGCAGGAGAGCATGGCACCGTAAAGTCGCAGAGCTTCTGATCGAAACAAAAGAGAAATCAAAGCTGAGCCATGCGAACTGGCAGGGTCATCATTTTTATTACGCCGGAGATCACGAAAGGGCTGCACAGTGCCTGAAAGAAGCTTATGATTCATCTGTGGAAAAGAACTTTATTGAAAGCGCTTACCAGGACCTTCAGAAACTTATCGCATTCGCTTCTGACCCGGAGAAAAAAGACAGGCTGGTACTTGAAGAGATAAAGATACTCTACAAAATGAACGACCAGATCAAAGCAAGAAAAACTTCATATACTTTAATAAACAAATACGAGAAATCTGAAAATTATCAGTTCTATTTCGATATTCTATGTACCATACTTGAAAATTCCATGAGCTTTTCTCCTGCAAAAAGGGTAAAGGAACTTTTATATAAAGCTTCAAGCATAATGAGAAAGTACAAGCTGAGTGATGAACAAAAAGGAAGGCTATACACAAATTACGCTCTTTTTAAGAAGAACGAAGGTAATATAAAGCTGACCATCAACTATATAGCAAAAGCGCTTGTTCACATTTCAAAAACGAAAAATTACGAGAGCAGATGTTTCCTTCTTAATGAGCTTGGAATGATATACGAGGCGCAGTTCAGATTCACTAAAAGTATATCAACTTTCCAGACTGCTTTGAAAATAGCCGAAAAGAATGATAACCTTAAATTTCAGTCAATTCTTTTGGGAAACCTCGGCAAGATAACATATAAGCTCGGCAGGGTTAAGGATTCGGTCAAATACTATGAGAAAGCTTTAGAGACAGCTTCGTTGTTAAGCCTGAAGGATGTGGAAGGTACATGCTCAGGACAGCTCGGCAATATATATCTTGAGACAAAAGATCTTACATCCGCAATGGCGAATTTTGAAAGGTCGATCAAGATATTCAGGGCACTGAACAACCTCGAAGAGATAAGCTACAGGCTGACAGATTTCGGAGCATGCAACATTCTTCAGAACAATCAGACCGAGGCGGAGAAATGCTTCAACAAAGCCGGAAAGATAGCAAAAGAAATAAACAGCAGCCTTGCGAGAGCGTATTCCCTGCTTTACATAGCAAGACTGAAAGTTGTTAAAAAGAGTTATGCCGAAGCCGAAAAGAGTTTCAAGGAATCCCTCAAAATCTACAGGGAGAAAAAACTCTATAAGCGAATGGGCATGATTTATTATTATCTTGCGGAAATGTTCTATAATGAGATAGTTGAGTATGAGGAAGATCCGTTCAATAAATACAAGAACGAGATCAAGGACGACATCAGCAGGATACTGAAATATATGAAATATTCCTTACTGTACTCTAAGAAGGCAAAAAACATTCACTTTATAGCTCTCGGATATCTGCTTCTCGGAAAAATACTGAAAAGAAAGAACAGGAACAAAGAGGCGATCTTAAATCTTCAGGCAGGCCATACGGCTGTTAAAATATCGGATTATTCTAAGCTGTATATAGAACTGACGCTTGAACTGGCCGATGTATATTGTAAAAATTCTAGAACAAGAGATGCCCTTCTTCTGCTCAAAGCCGCACAGAAACTGGCGACGCAGAACAGGGATAACAATACAAGAAACAGGCTCAAAGAACTGATAAAAGAAATTTCTGAATAAACTGGACAATATATGTTCCTGCCGGTAAACATAGACGAAATGAGATCTCTCGGCTGGGAATGTCTGGACATCATTCTCATTTCAGGTGACGCATACATAGACCACCCCTCCTTCGGGGCTGCAATTATAGGTAAATATCTGGTTTCAAAAGGCTTTAAAGTGGGAATTATAGCGCAGCCTGATACTTTATCAAACACAGATTTTCAAAAACTGCCCGCACCAAGACTATTCGTAGGCATTTCTTCCGGAAATGTTGATTCTATGGTCAATAATTATACAGCCTCAAAAAAACCGAGAAGATCGGATGATTATTCCGAAGGCGGCGCAGGCGGAAAACGCCCGGACAGGGCGGTCATCGTTTATGCAAATAAGGCTAAAGAGAATTTTAAAGGCGTTCCTGTCGTTATAGGCGGGATCGAAGCAAGCCTTCGGCGAGTCGCTCATTACGACTACTGGTCAGATAAAGTCAGGCGGAGCATTCTTGCAGATTCAAAAGCGGATATTCTTGTTTTCGGCCAGGGCGAAAGAACTATCCTGAAAATAGCTCAGGAATTAAAAGCAGGGAAGAGTGCCGGTCAGCTTCGAGATCTGAGAGGAACAGCATTTATCGCTGGTAAAACAGAAAATTTGACGGATAAATATAAGTACGAACAGCTGCCTTCTTTCGAGGAAGTCATTTCAGATAAGGAAATGTTCATTAAAGCCGAAAAGGTCATTCACAGCGTAACAAATCCGTTCCTCGACACAGGGCTTGTACAGGAAACCAACGGCAGGCAGATAGTGATCAATCCTCCTGTGCTGCCCGATGATCATCTCGATGAATTCTATGATCTTGAATTCGAGAACAAGCCGCACCCGATGTACAAAGAGCCTATTCCGGCTTATGAAATGATAAGAAATTCCATAACCATACACAGAGGATGTTTCGGCGGCTGTTCCTTCTGCTCCATCGCCCAGCATCAGGGCAGCTTCATCCAGTCCCGTTCGGAAGCCTCGATAGTCAAAGATGCTATGAAGCTGAAATCAAAGTCAGTGACCGATCTGGGCGGACCGTCTGCGAACATGTATCGCATGCGGGGGCGCGATCTTGAGAAGTGCATGAAATGCGTAAGGCTTTCATGCCTGTTCCCGAAGTTGTGTCCCAATCTCGACACTTCGCACAAAAAACTCATAAAACTTTATGATACTGTAAAAGAGCATAAAAGGGTCTTCATCAACAGCGGGATCAGGCATGAACTCGCCCTTTTAGACAAGGAATATATGAGAGCGGTCGCAGGCGAGTTCACATCAGGACTTCTCAAGATCGCGCCGGAGCATACAGAGGCTGATATTCTCAGACTTATGCTCAAGCCGGATATAATCAGATATGAAGAATTCGTAAAGCTGTTCAGGCAGTATTCAAAAAAAGAGCAATATGTTCTGCCTTATCTGATCTCGGCTTTTCCGGGTGCTACTCTGGATACAGCTAAAAAAATGTCAGCTTATCTAAAGATCTATAATATTAAGGTCGAACAGGTACAGGATTTCATTCCTCTGCCTATGACGATCGCAGCCTGCATGTACTACACAGAGAAAAATTTCTTCACGGGCGAGAAGATCTATGTCGCGAAATCGTATAAAGAGAGGGAAGAACACAGAAAACTTATGCAGTGGTGGAAAAAGTGAAGCTTAAAACTTCTATACTTTGTATCATATTATCATTTATTCTATACTCATGTACCACAAAATTAGAACTAAGCTCGTACGGCGACGGACCTTATGTTTTTTACGCAGGCAGCAAGACCGGAGTCATAACTTTCGACAGAACGCTAAATCCGGATACAACTTACTTTGACGCAGAAAAACTGCCAACCGTTACTTTAGTATCAGAGTTCGATTCGATCCCGTGTCCCGCACTTGTGTTCAAGATCAGAATGGAACTATCTTCAATAGACGCCGAATATCCCATGCCCTCAAAACTGATCGCGGTATCTGATATTGAGGGTAATTTTGAAAAGTTCTATAAGCTGCTGAACGCAAATAAAGTTATTGATAAAAACTACAACTGGATTTTCGGAAACGGTCATCTTGTAATTGTCGGCGACCTTGTTGACAGGGGAGATCATGTGACTCAGTGCCAGTGGCTGGTTTACAAGCTTGAGGAAGAAGCGTTGAAGGCAGGCGGCAAAGTAGAATATCTTCTCGGAAATCATGACAGAATGATCTTGTCGGGAGATGACAGATATATCTCGGATAAGTATCAGCCTATATACAAAAAACTGAATGTAAAAGCATCTGAGCTATATTCAGCTACAACCGAGTTTGGGAAATGGATGCGGAGCAAAAATTGTGTAGCAAAAATAGGTTCAACGATCTTTGTTCACGGCGGTCTCAGCTATGAACTGCTTGAAAAGGATCTTACGGTTGATGAGATCAATTCAATTGTAAAACAGGAAGTTGATAAACAAGAACCGGAATCTGAAGATGCTGAATTTTTATTCTCAAAATACGGAGTTTTCTGGTACAGAGGGCTGATAACTGACTACGGCGAATATAAAAAGATCACTGAAGACAAGCTCGATGAAGTGCTGAAAAAATATTCAGCTGAGACATTAGTTATCGGACATTGCGTAGTTGACAGTGTTTCGGCGGATTATTCCGGCAAAGTGATCAGAATAGATGTAGATCACTACGAGAAAGCTCAGGGATTGCTAATTGAAAACGGGATGTTTTTTGCGATCGACGAATTCGGAAATAAAAGGGAATTAAAATGAGAAATAAGAAAAAAGAAGTAACGGATCCTAAGATAATCGAAGGTATTTTAAAAGAAGCGATCTGGTGTCAGCTTGCAATGACGGACGGGGATCAGCCTTATATAGTACCTTTAAATTACGGATATCATGAAAACGCGCTCTATATTCACTGCGCGACTGAAGGTATGAAACTCGATCTGATCAGAAAGAACCCGAAAATAGCCTTCAATGTGACACTCGATGCAAGATATCTTGAAGGCAAGCTTACAATGAGATACCGCAGCGTGAACGGTACCGGAATAGCTACAATAATTGAAGATGAAGAAGGTAAGAGGAAAGCTTTAAACCATCTTACCGCACATTTCGGCGCTGAACCGCATAACCATAGCTCAAAGAGCCTCAAGACTATCGTCATGATCAAAGTGGAGATCGGATCAACGGCCTGCAAGATCAGTTATATGGATTAATTTTACGCATTAGTAATTGTTTCCACACCGGTAAAAAGTCATTTCGTCGCATTTTTATTCATTCACCAAAACTTAACTATTAAATTAATCCATAAATTTAAATCAGGAGGGTTAAAATGAAGAAAATAATGTTGTTATGCTTAGTTCTGACATTGGTACTGCTTGTCAGTTGCGGAAAGGAAAAAGATGAGATCGTGAGCGTGATCAACGGTGTATCTGTTTACAACAACAGTGCGGTTCCCCAAGATACAACATTCAGTTATGAATTTATCGAAGACGGGGTAATACCTTTTTCCGATGGAGAAGATAATGAAACACGAAATTTCAAACAGCCGACGGCAGTTATCGAGGATAAAGACGGTAATATTTTTATTGCAGGCAGTTCAGTCGCCAAAATATTCAAATTCTCATCCGATTATAAATTTTTATATTCATTCGGAGGAAAAGGGTTAGGTCCCGGAGAGTTTGAAGGAGGTCCTTCATCTTTAACTTACCACGACAATAAATTACTCGCACCTTGCTGGAGAAATACTTCTACAAATGTGTATGACACAGACGGAAAATTTATAAATAAGATCCCGCCTGGATTTAATGCAGGTTTTTCCGGTCAGCTTTCTTTCAATAATAAGATGCTCATGAATTTAGAATCTAGAAAAGCTGACGACACAAAAGTGATCGTGACCTCTTCAATAGCATTAATAGATTCCAACTTTGAAAAAGTTTCAAAAACTGTATATTCAAAAGATACAAGAACAAGTATGAGAGTGTTCAGGGTCAGCGATATGTATGTGCGTTTCGCTGCCGGGAAAGATATATTATATGTTGGTGATGTTTCTGAGGATAGCTATAAAATATTCGGTTATGATAAAAATTACAATAAAGTAATGGAGATCAGGAAGAAATACAGATCTGAAGTTGAACAGGATTCTATGGCTGTCGTTTACATGTTCAATACGGATAATCTTGGAGGGTCATTCTATAGAAAATATAAAACTCCTGCAAAAAACAGAACTCTGCATTACAAATCCATTAATCACATGTTCGTTGATGCAAATGACAGATTGTGGGTAGTCTCCCCCACTAAGAACAAAAAAGAGCAGGAAGGTTTGTATGTAGATATCTTTGAAAAAGGAATTTACCTGAATACTATTCATATTCCCTTTTATAAAGATAAAGATTTCTCTTTTGTTTATTCGTCGATGTTT